>Ga0098069_100225_pt1 | contig 30864 bp, 13 predicted proteins | sample 27_taG_FD_92584 | JGI IMG/M metagenome (GOLD analysis project Ga0098069, IMG submission 92584) | Marine viral communities from Cariaco Basin, Caribbean Sea - 27_WHOI_OMZ | ecosystem: Environmental > Aquatic > Marine > Oceanic | place: Caribbean Sea: Cariaco Basin | collected 2014-11-09
CACCTTCCTATAAATTTTGTGCCGGACTACGCTGGTACATCCTCAACCATCGCTTTGCCGGGCTCGTTCAAGGATTCAGGCAGTAGCTGGTCAGTATATGTGGGGCTGGGGCTGGAGTATGTAGGCTATTCCTACATCGATGACAATGCCGGGGCTTACCGTTTCGACGAAGGGCCGCTGATTGGTCGGCTTGGTCTGGGCGCTACCTGGCAGTGGGATCGCCTGTTGGCCTCGGTCACACTGCGCGCATCTACCAGCGAAGACGAGCGCCATAAAGACAACTTCAGCTTTGGGACGCTGTCAGTTTCTTGGGCAATATAGAAAGGTCGGTTTTGACCGTTGCTTACGGGATGTGGTGGCGCTTGTTCCCGCTGTTAAACAAAAAGCGAACATTCGCAGCACCCTCATATCCTTGGCTTTATCTGCCCTAGATAAGCGCTTTGCGACCGTCGCACAACCCAGGTAAAACCTAAACAAAAGCGACCAGGGCATCCTCTGACCTCAGCTAAACAAAAGCGAACATTCTTTAATGTGTCATAGTGTAGCCGTTCATCGAGAATCTGTGACTGGGCTTCACCCCATGCCATTCCCGATGAACATCTCATTGCCACCCGCCGCCCAGAGCCCGAAACAGATCGGCCAGAGCCAGCTGTCGCTCTGTTTGTGCCTGAACCAGGGCGCTCTGGTTGCTAAAACTCTGTCTCTGGGCGTCCAGGTAGCGAGAGTAATCATCTGCGCCATTCTCATAACGAGCCCTGGACAACTGAAGCTGCATTTCACTGGTCTTCACCAATGATTGTCGGGCGGCCGTTTCTCGTTGCAGAGTTTCTTTCGCTGCGAGGGCGTCGGAGACTTCCCGAAACGCCGACTGGATGACCTTTTCGTACTCAGCCACTGCAAGGTCTTTTCTGACGTTGGCCAGATCAAGATTGGCTTCATTGCGGCCGCCATCAAAGATCGGCAGAGTGAGTCGTGGGGCGAACGACCAGCTTTCCTGACCCGATCCGAACAGGTCGGAGAGCTCGGCGCTTGCCGAACCGAACGATCCCGTCAGAGAAAACCGTGGGAAAAAGGCGGCCCTGGCTGCACCAATGTTCGCGTTCCGGCCTCTCAATCGATGCTCTGCAGCACGAATATCCGGACGATGCTCAAGCAACTCTGAAGGCGCGCCAGGCGCCAGATCCTGGACGATTCCTCGATCCGACGGACGTTTCGCGAAAAGTTGCGGGCGCACGTCCGGAACACCGACGAGCAGGGTCAGGGCATTCGTCGTTTGCCGGATCTCACGTTCAACCCTTTCAAGATCTACGCGGGCCTGTTCAACCAGCCCCAGCGCTTCCTGGTAGTCCAGCTCGGTGGCGGCGCCCAGCTTCAACCGGTCTGCCATTAGCTGCAGCGACGCTTCGCGCGTTTCCAGAACCTGCTCTGAGAGGCGCTTGCGTTCGATTGCCCCATTCCGAATCACATAGGTTCGGATAATGTCGGAAATCAGGCTGATCCTGGCGCTTCGAGCCACTTCCTCTGTGGCAAGGAACTCCTGCATGGCCGCTTCGGACAGGTTCTTCACTCTGCCAAACACGTCCAGTTCGTAGGTGGCCAGGCCAACGCCGGCCTGATAACGACTTTGTGTTGTTGAACGGCCGGAGGCGGACAGGTCACCGGGCACCCGTTCCCGCTGCCCCGAACCTTCCACTTGAAGAGTCGGGAGCCGATCAGACCGTTGAATACCGTATTGCGCGCGCGCCGCCTCAACGTTCAACAGGGCCTGCCGCAAATCGCGGTTGTTCGCCAGCGCCGTCTCAATCAGATCATGCAGTCGCTCATCGATGACAAAGGTGCGCCAGTTGAGCGAGACCGACGAGGGCTCTCCAGCGGCCCCGGGCTCGGCAGCAGGGATTTCGCTGCCCCAGTCCGAGGCAATGGGTGCCTCGGGCGTTGAGAAGGAGGGTGCGAGCGAACACCCTGCCAGCCATGCAGCGCTCCCCAGAGCGACGAGGGAAGAGCGAATGAAAGTGATCAATGTGCGTTTGGGCATGATTAAGAAACCTCCCTGGCCAGTTCCAGTTCGCGGTCGGAAGCCGCCTCACTGCGGTGGTCCCGCGCCAGCAAGGTGTAGATGGTGGGTAGCACGAACAGGGTGAACAGCGTGCCGATGAGCAAACCGGTGGTGACAACAACGCCGATGGCATAGCGGCTTTCCGCCCCGGCACCCGACGCAAACATCAGTGGGATCAACCCGGAAACCATGGCCGCCGTGGTCATCAGGATCGGGCGCATACGGATGGTCGCCGCTTTCAACATGGCGTCAGTGGGCACCAGCCCCTCGTGCTTCTGAATGTCATTGGCGAAGGAAACCATCAGGATCCCGTGTTTGGAGACCAGTCCAATGAGCGTCACCAGACCGATCTGGGTATATATGTTCATGGTGGTGTAGCCAAGCCACAGTGGCATAAGGGCGCCACAGACGGCGAGCGGAACGGTCACCAGAATCACCAGTGGGTCCCTGAAGCTCTCGTATTGCGCGGCAAGCACCAGGAAGATGACGATCAGCGCGAATCCGAAGGACACGATTAACTGGCTGCCTTCCTGCACAAACTGGCGGCTGTCAGACATCCAGTCAATTTGAGCGCCCGGCGGTAAGGGCTGCGATTGCAGAAAATCGACGGCCTGCCCCATGGTCACGCCCGGTAACAACACGGCGGACAGGGTCACCGCATTCATCTGGTTGAACTGCGGTAGGCTATTGGCCTGTGGCTGGACTTGGACGTCGACCACCGTAGCCAGCGGTACCATGTCACCGGATTGGGCGCGCACGTAGTAGCCCGTCAGATCCCCCGGGGCTTTACGCTTGTCCTGCGGCACCTGCGCAATGACGTCGTAAGACCGGTCGAACCAATTGAATCGATTGATGTAGTTTTCGCCCACCAGAACCGCCAGGGTCTCGGCAATAGCGCTCATGGTCACGCCCATCTCACCAGCTTTGTCGGTGTCCACCGTGAGCTGAGCCTGCGGGCTGTTAAACGCCAGATCACTGTCGACAAAGGCAAACAGTCCGCTCCCCCAGGCCGCGCCCTTGATGGTTTCCATCGCTTTGTGCAGCTCGGAAAACTCCATCGGCGCGCGCAGAATCATCTGCACAGGCAGCCCACCGCTGCCAGCGGGTAGCGGGGCGGGCTGAAAAGCGGTCGCAAAGGCGTTGGTAATGCCGCCGGTTGCCGCATTGATCTGTGCTTCAACGTCGCTGGCGGTCATGTCACGCTCGTCCCAGGGCGTTAGCACAACGCCACCGAATCCGTTGTTCTGCCCACCGAATCCGTTCAAGAAGAAGCTGTTCTGATAGTCTGGCAGTTCCTGGAAGACCTCTTCGATCATTAACGTTGCGCGCTCGGTGTGGTCCACATTGGCATACTGCGGCGCCTTAGTCTGAACGAACACGTAGCCCTGGTCCTCGCCCGGTGCCAGTTCGTGATCGAGGCCAATGAACAGAACGACAATGCCGGCAAGCACTGCAACGCAGACCAGTAACACCGCCGTCCGTGCATGAAGTATGTGGCTCAGCAGCCGGCCATAGCGATTCGCCAGTCCGCCCATGGTGCGTTCGATGGCCTGGGCAAGCCGGCCCTCTGACATTTTTGCATTGAGGAGATAGCTGCTCATCATGGGCGAGAGCGTAAGAGCCACCACACCCGACACAATCACCGAGCAGGCAAGTGTGAAGGCGAATTCCTTGAACAGCGCGCCGGTAACACCGCCCATCATGCCAATGGGTGCATAGACCGCTGCGAGGGTGATGGTCATGCCGATGACAGGCCAGACGATTTCCCGGGCACCGATCATCGCCGCCTTCACCGGCGATTTACCTTCCTCGATGTGTCGGTGTATGTTCTCCACGACAACAATGGCATCGTCAACTACCAGCCCAATGGCCAGAACCATGGCCAGCAGCGTCAGCAGGTTGATGGAAAAGCCGAACATGGCCATCAGCATGGTCGCACCCACCAGGGACAGCGGAATCGTGACGATTGGAATGATCACCGCCCGGAAAGTCCCGAGGAACAGGAAAATCACGACAATCACGATGATCACGGCTTCCAGCAGGGTTTTCATGACCTCATCAATCGATGCGTTGACGAATCGGGCCGTGTCGAAAATGTTGGTGATGGTCATGCCCGGAGGCGCCGAGGCCTGGAGTACTGGCAGCAGCGCATTGACACCCTCGACGATCTCCAGTGGGTTGCCGTCAGGTGTTGGGGTAATGGCCATGGAGACCACGCGTTTGCCGCTGCCAAAAAAGGAGCTGTCTGAACTTTGCCCCCCCAGCTCGACTGTAGCGATGTCCTTGATCCTGACCACGCTGTTGTCATCGCGTTTGACGACCATATCCCGGAAGTCCTGTTCATTCCGCAGGTCTGTCCGTGCGGTAATTGGCATCAGCGTGTCGCTGCCACGCAGGGTGCCCGGTGCCGCCTGCACGTTGTTTGCGCGCAACGCGGCCGACAGGTCGCCGGCCGTGATGCTGCGAGCGGCCATTTTCTCCGGGTCCACCCACAAACGCATGGCGTAGGTTTGTCCGCCGTTGATGTCGGCGGTGGCTACGCCGGGCACGGACGTGATCAGCGGCTGGGCCACACGTGCGACGTAATCCGTTACTTCTGGAATGGTCTGCTGATCGCTGGCAAATTCCACGTATTGCACGGCAGAGACGCCATCGGTGATCTTGTTGATTACCGGGTCGGAGGCGCCTTCTGGCATCCGGTACTTCACCTGCTGAACCCGGGCCATAATCTCGGTGAGCGCGCGGTCAGAATCGGCATTAAGCTTCAGTTTGGCCCGGATCTCGCTCTGACCCAGCGTTGAGTTGGATGTCATATATTCTATGCCGCTGGCCGTCGCGACAGCCTGGGCGATAGGCGAGGTAACAAACCCCTGCATTACCTGCTGTGATGCACCGGGGAAGCTGGTGTTCACAACGATGGTGGCGCTCTCCATCGCCGGGTATTGGCGCATCGGAAGAGAGAACAGCGCTGCCAGTCCGGTCAACAGTATGAGGATGCTCAGCGTGATCGACAGGATCGGGCGCCTGATGAAAATATCCGTGAAGCTCATGAGGCACCTCCGCTGTCAGCATTCGTGGTCGGGGATAGCGTTTGCACTTTCAGATCGGCGCCCGGGCGAACCCGAAGCTGACCTTCGGTAAGTACCACATCGCCTGGTTTCAGGCCCTTCTCGATAACCAGGTGATCGCCGAATCGCCGTCCGACCACCACAGGAACGGTTTCCCCCTGACCGATGTTGTCTTCAGACAGGTCCCTGACAACGACTGCTGTGTCTCCCGAAGACGAGGTCACCACGGCTGTTGCCGGCAGAACCAGTGCATCCGGTTCCTCCGGAAGCTGCACGCCCACAGAGACATACATGCCTGGTTGCAGCTTCCCGTCCCGGTTGTCGAGCGTCGCCTGTAAGGTCACGTTACGGGTGTTCTGGTTGACTTGAGGCTCAATGACTCCAATCGTAGCCACCATCGTTTCTTGGCCGGAGACATCGCTCTGGAGGTGAATCTGCTGCCCGACCTTGACTCTCGCAAGCTCACGCTGAGGCACGTCAAAACGGATGTTGAGCGTTGCCAGATCGGTCAGGGAAACAACGGTATCCCCCGCGTTGATCTGCTCGCCAAGGTCGATGTGTCGAAGCCCGAGCTTGCCATCGAACGGCGCACGGATCTGCTTTTGCCGGATGCGAGCCTCAATCTGCTTAACGTTGGCCACGGCGCGATCTCGCTCGGCCAGGCGCTGCTGAAGCAGTTCCCTGGAAATGGCATCTTTCGAGAAAAGACCCTCGGCCCTCTGGAACTGGTCACGTGCAAATCGGGCGTCTGCGTTCGCAGCGGCCAGTTCTGCCTGCTCCGTTGCATCGTCCAACTGCACCAGGAGCGTTCCTGCCTCGACGTTTTCTCCGGGCTCGAACGCAATGTCCGAAACGCGTCCAGCCACGTCGGCTGACAGACTCACCTGATTGACGGCACGTACCTCACCCAGTGCTTCCAACGTGACCGGTGCATCTGTGGCCTGCACCGTAGTGGCCACCACATCTATAGGTCCGCCACCGGACCAACCTTCCGCCCCGGCTTGCCGTTGTGTTTTCCAGTAGTACAGGCCACCGCTCACCAGAGTGATGGTTATCAGGACGAGTACAACAGTTTGAAAAGTCTTTGCTGTGGGCGATGTTGATCGTCCGGACTCCGAATGGCTCACGCTTGATCCTCCAGCAGGAATTCATATTTCGGCTTGACGGCCTGTTGAGTTGGCAGGACTATGGGACCTCAAGTTAACTTGAGGTCAAGCGTTTCTTTCGAAAAATTTATCATCGAACAGAGAGCGCGTTTTCGGGACCAGGTTGGACACTCATTGTGTGCACGGGATTTGATGAGGGGCTGTATGGCAAAAACACAGACGATGGATGCTGGGCGAATTCTGAGCGTTGGCGAAGTGGCCAAGCGTAGCGGCGTGCCGGTGTCGACAATCCACTTTTACGAGTCCAAAGGGTTAATCAAAGCGACTCGCAACGCGGGAAATCATCGGCAGTACCAGGCTATAGTCCTGAGATACATCGCGATCATTCGAGTGGCCCAGCGCACGGGATTATCACTGGAGGAGATTGGTGAGACACTGAGCTCCATACAGGCGGGCAGCAAACTGTCGGCATCTGAGTGGAAAGACATCTCATTAAAGTGGAAAGAGAGCTTGAACCAAAGGATACGTTCTCTGATGCGCCTGCGGGATGAGCTGGACAGTTGTATCGGTTGCGGGTGCCTGTCGCTGAAGGACTGCCCCCTGCGGAACCCGGAGGACGAGCTAGCAAAAGAGGGGCCGGGGGCAAGGATTCTCGAGCGTTAGTCATCATAAGCCGACAGAATGGCGGTGCCATTCTCACGACTGAATGCTCGCTTTGCGACCAGTGCACACGCGGAGTTTAAGCTAAACAAAAGCGGACATTCGAGTCATGGCTTCCCACCAAAGCCTCTAAACTAATCGCAGCCAATTCACTTCATTTCGCTGACCGAATCCAGTCTACGAGATTGTCAAACTCCATAGGCTTGGCACAATAATATCCCTGGAACGCCTCGCAACCGTGACTCTTCAGGTAAGAGAACTGCTCCTCCGTCTCAACACCCTCGGCTACTACATGAAGCCCCATTTCCCGGGCCAGGGTAATTACCCCCTTACATACAGCGGCATCCTTTTCATTAGTGGTCACGTTGTCCACAAAACACCGATCAATCTTGATATTGTCGACTGGCAGGTCTTTCAGGTAACTAAAACTGGAGTAGCCAGTACCAAAGTCATCGATGGCAGTGGCAATGCCCATGCCGTTCAAGGCATTCAGAATATCGATTGCACCTTCGCTGTCTTTCATCAGAATGCCTTCGGTGAGCTCTAGCTCCAAGTGCTCCGGCGCCAGCTGGGTTTCGTCGAGAATCCCTCTGAGAGTGGTGAGAAAGCCAGGACGGTGAAACTGCAACGGTGAGAGGTTTACGGCCATTCGACCCGTCAGCATTCCCATTTCCAAGAGGCGCTTCGCGTCTTTGCAGGCCTGCGTGGTTACCCATTTACCAAGATGGGCAATCTGGCCAGTTTCTTCAGCGATCGGTATAAAGTCTGCCGGTGAGATAAAACCTTTCGCTGGGTGTTTCCAGCGTACCAATGCTTCCAAGCCACAGATGTCACCGTTTTGATCAACCTGGGGTTGGTAGCACAGGAAGAGCTGATTGGATTTAATGGCTTCCTGCAGCTCGTTGCGCAAGGCTACCCGTTTGGACAGTTTGCTATCCAGGTCTTCCGAATAGACCTCGTAGGTGTCTCGACCTTGTTGTTTTGCTTTGTACATGGCCATGTCAGCCTGCTGGATCAGTTTCTCAGGTTCCTCAATATATTCATGGAGCAGGCTTATTCCGATGCTGGCCGAGATGTATAACTCATGAGCCCCCACTTGATGAGGCGCAGCAATCACATTGAGAATGCGTTCTGCCACGTCATTTGCGTGGCCGGGAGAGCCTAAGTCCGGTAAAAGCAGTACGAATTCGTCACCACCAAAGCGGGCCAGGGTGTCCTCAGGACGGGTGATGCTTTCGAGTTTTCGAGCAACGCTGATCAAGAGCGCGTCGCCGATCTTATGGCCAAGCGTATCGTTAATGGGCTTGAACTCATCGAGATCGATAAACAAAACAGCGAGATGCTGATTATTTCGTCTGGCCAGTGCGAAGTCGTGTTTTAACCGATCTTCCATCAAGCTTCGGTTCGCCAGGCCGGTTAGTACATCATGGGTAGCCTGATATGCGAGCCGGTTGTCCTGTTCTTTCTTTTCGGAGATATCCGTCATGATGGCAGCGTAGTGAGTAACACGTTGCTTATCGTCTCTTACCGGCGCCAGCGAGACATGGTTCCAGAACGGGGTTCCATCTTTACAGTAGCTTTTCAAAGTAGTGGTCGATGTTTGGCCGGCTTTGACCGTGTCGCGGATGCTTTCTATGTCTGTCGGGTTGGTCTCGGGCCCTACCAGTAATTTCACTGGTGAGCCAATAACTTCCTCTCGGGTGTACCCTGTCATGCTGGTAAAGGCTGGGTTTGCAAAAACGACAGGCAGAGACTCTTCACGGGTATCCACCACGATGACAGCGTTATCGCTGGATTCGAGGCTGCGCTGCAATATTCTCTGCTTTTCTAAAGCCTGATATTGCTCAGTTACATCTTTTGCCAGGGCAAAGACACCGACAATTTGCGCATCCACCACTGTGGGCACGAAGGACACATCAAAGATCCGCGTACCAGTGGAGGCAGTTTGGAACGTTATTTCCAGGTGTTGCGGGTGGCCAGCAACTGCATTAAGAAATGCGTTATTAAAGAGTGAAACATCTTCGTCGTTCGTGGTTTCCGGAGTTATAACGTCCCAGTAATGTGTGACGCCGATATCTGCGTTGGTAAACCCGACGATTCGCTGAGCAACGGGATTTACAGCTTGATAGATGCCGTTACGATCAAAGGCAAAGACTGCATCCGGAGACTGGGTAAACAGAGATCTGAAGCGCTGTTCCGCCGTTGTGATTTCACGTGCCTGTTCTTTTTGAATCGTTAGCAGACTTCGTCCTATGATAAGCAAATAGCTAATAAAAACGCCAAAACTGAACAGGGCGGAGGGGAGGATACCGCGCAACGTCAAGAAAGATTCCGCTCCAGCGGTCGCCGTCAGGACCATCTCAGGCCCATTTGGAACGTTAATACGCAAGTGCTCAAATACATCAAACTCTGCATGATGATTGGCAATAGCCCTTTCCACCATCGGGTTATCAGTGTGGTACAGCCCAATCTTGAAATCCTGATAGTTCACGTTTTTCGCGAGATCGAGCAAAGATGCGACGTTAAAGACTGCCAGAAAATAGGCACTGTCATCCACTGAAGGGCGTATGAAGGCCACTCCCGTAAATGGACGGGTTGGGTCCGGGAATATCCATGAGCTGACTTGCCGATTCTCCCGGGCCTCTCGAATCCACCGAAGTACATTGGGAGTGACGGTTTGATCCATCACCCACAACAAGGATTCCGATCCGCGGCTCCGGCGCCATTGCAAAGAACTCCCTTCTCGGAACAGCATGAGAGATTCAAGTGCCGGAATGTCTTTGAAATACAAACGGGTCTCTGTTTGCTCAAGACTCACAGGAATATTGAAGTTGAGCGCAGCCCACCGGTTTGCAAGTCTGTTGATAACTGCGACAGAATCGTTCAGCTCATATTCAAGTTTGTGTGAATGATATTGCAGCGCGGTTGCGGCTGCCTGGTGCCGTTCTTCATGCGCCCCCCAGCTGGCTATCAGGGACAGTATAAATGTGCCCAGAATTCCTATGGCGCCGACCAACAGACTGTCTCGCTTGAGGAGGAAGGGTTTTTCCTGGTCTCGTTGGGACAAAATTAGTAGTGCAATACCGAACGCAAAACAGAATAATCCCGCAAGCAGCGAAAAGCCTCCCACCAATCCACCCAGTTCGCCAACGACTCTCTGTTGAAGATGTGCCGACACAGTGTAGCCGCCCACAGCGATTCCAGTGCTGCCGGATAGGAAGCCAAAGAGACGTCCAAGGGGGCTTGTTAATCCCAGCAGTGCGACACCGGACAGAATAAGGACGATGATGGCCGGTGGATTCTCTAGGCGAAGTTGGCCTGTTAACAGCGACAAGCCGCTGTCTTCGCTGTCTGCCAACCAATTATGCCCAAGGCTGTAGCCCGCAAGTCCCAGCAAGGTCAAACCAAAAATAAGCCGCCATCGTGGCTTTTTGAAGAATATAGCTGTCATTGCACCCGATCCTGCGAGAACAGCTATTGCACCCTCTGCAGAGAGCCGGATGCTTTCCGGCAGGCGCATAATGGGAAAAATATTGGTGAGCAGTTCCAAGCCGCCGACGAACATGCCGCAAAGAAACAGAATGAGTAGCCAAGCCTGAAGCCTAAGATCCTGGGAGGTTAATTTCATGAGTAATAGAGATCCGATTCAATCCAGCCAAGTAAGTGAGCAATAGGGCGATTGTTATTAAAGCTCCTAAGGAGATTGCCAGGACACACGATTTCGTCCGGTCTCTTTAGCCGCATATAGAGCCTGGTCAGCTCGCTTGATGGCCGGCTTCAGTGAGCTCTCATCAGGAAGAACCAATGTAACCCCCAACGAAACGGTATAGGGCAGATAGCCACCCTCCGTCGCGTTAGTACCAACCTCTGCCGGGTTAGCCTCGACGGCTGTCCGAAGTCTCTCTGCCACCATCAAAGCATCTTCTTTGCTGGTGTTGGGCAGTAAAACAGTGAATTCCTCACCGCCCATTCGGCAAAGGATGTCGCCATCGCGTAACTCAGCCTGGGCCGTCTTTGCGAACTCCTGGAGCACCCGGTCACCCACATCGTGGCCGTACTCGTCATTGATTCGCTTGAACCGGTCAAGATCTACGGCAATCAGCGTCAGAAGCTCTGCGCTCCGGCGGGCTCTGGGAATTTCCAGTTCGGCCTGGGTTTCCAGGAATCGCCGGTTGCCCAACCCGGTCAAGGGATCTGTCATGGCCTGTCTGGTCAGAAGATCTTCCAGCTGTTTGCGCTCGGTAAGATCGAACACCATGGCCCGGCTGTACTGAAAACCGTTGGCGTTGGTCTGGGCGGTAGCTTCGATGGCAACCGGGAGTCTCTCGCCATTCTTACGCATCAGCTCGACCTCGGCTGAGCCTTCGTGACCGTCTCCCAATACCGCCTTGAAGGCTTCGTCGAAGGCGTCTCGGGTTTCCGGGGTGACCAGGTCCCGGTAGCAGCGTTTGCCCACCAACTCGTCCCGGGAATACCCCAGCCACTGTAGTTCCGTGCGGTTGATCTTATGTATGACGCCCAGTTCATCCAGGGAGTGGTAGCCACAGGGGGCGTTCTCATAGAGGTCGGTTAGCTCTTGGGCGTAGTCGCGAGCACTCTGAGTCAGACGTTGAGCCTTTTCCTTCAAAGATCGTTGTCGGTGATTGCTTAACACCCAAAAAACACTGAACCCGATGGCCAGTCCGTACATTATGACGACGAGGCTCAGTTTTCTACGGCCTTCTGCTACCAACATTGAAACATCTGGCCGAGTGACACCAATACCGATGCGCCAACGTTCGTTCCCAGATTCACTGATAGCCTGATTGGCGGCACTGCTAAAGTGCTGCATCCCGATATCATGAGTTCTGAAGACGATAAGCTGGTCGTCCGTCAAAACCTCACCCTCTGGTTTGGCCTCCACGGTGCTCCAAACCTCCATGTGCTTTTGTTGCAACGAATCACCGAACGCAAGGGCTCCTTGGCTCGAAGGCACCAACCAGCGGCCCTGACCGTCGACCAGCCAGGCTGAGGCGTACTCATGGGTGCCCATCGCGTGAGGCAGGGTGCTGAGCAGGTAGTTCCAGTTCAACGTCAGTACTAGGATGCCAAGTCGCTGACCTTCCGCATTGATGACAGGGGTTGCGATGTCGAGTTGATAGAGCGTTTCTCCAGTGTCGAGGTCGGACTGACCAAGATAGGGGGCTGAGATATAGAGACTGCCGACATCTAATGTCTTCGCCCGTTGGAAGTAGGGCTCATTCGCTAGCTGCTCGCCGTATGATAAGGAGCTTTCGGTCGATAGCTGTAGCTGCCCTTCAGAATCGAGAAGTGCTACTCGTGTGTAACGGTTAAAGTGAGTCAGAAGGATCCCGAAGGCACTCTTTAGATTGTCGGCATTTCGCTTGGACCAGTCGTCTTGATAAGGTGATTGAGTTTGATGTGCACGCGAAAGGTGCTGTCGTACTGTCGGGAACTGAGAAATCGCTAGGGCATGATTAAGGCTTTCGTTCAGACCTTGCATCAACGCCTCGTGTTCCGCATCCAACAAGGCTTGAGCCGTCAGGCGAGACTGCTCAAATCGAGCCTCCTTGTTTAGCCACGCAATGGGGACCAAAATCAGTGTAATTAAAGCAACGGCTAAAAGCCCCGCCACCATAAGGCGACGAGTTAGAGGTGTGCGTGTCTTCATTCGTTCGAATCAGCCGGTAAAATTTCAGGAAGTAAGCGTAATTCAGCAAGCGGCATGGGTCGGGCGAACAGGTAACCCTGCAGAATGTCACAGTGCCGTCGGGCCAGGTCTTCCTGCTGCTCCCGGGTTTCGATGCCTTCTGCCACAACCATCATATCCATGTGATGTGCCATGGTAATCACACCTTGAACAATTGCAGCAATACGCCGGTCTGTTGCGGTGTTCTGGACGAAGCTCCGATCCAGCTTCACCTTGTGTGTCGGCAGGTCCCGCAAATAGCTCAGGCTGGAGAAGCCGGTTCCGAAGTCGTCCAAAGCCACCCGGATACCATGGTCTTTGAGAGTCTCCATAAGCTCGATGACATGCTCAGTACCGTCGATCAAGACACTTTCGGTGACTTCCAGCTCCAGTAGCTGGGGAGATAGGCCGGTATCGTCCAGAACCCTGAAAACGTCATCCAGAAATCCATCGCGAATAAACTGCAACGATGAAATGTTGACGGCCACCCGCAGGCCACGCTCTCGCTCGGCATTGAATGCAGCCATTTCCTGGCAGGCCTGCCGGAGAATCCAGAGGCCCAGCGGTACGATTTGTCCGGTCTGCTCAGCCAATGGGATAAAATCCGCGGGAGATACCAAACCGCGGCTCGGGTGGTGCCAGCGCACCAATGCCTCAACGCTGCGCATACAGCCGGTCACGGCATCTACCAGTGGCTGGTAATACAGTTGGAACTGGTTCTCCTTCAGGGCCGTGTGCATATCATGACGCAGCGAGACGTAGTGCCTTAATCGTTCAGCTTTATCCGCGCCGTACCATTGCCAGGTATTACGCCCTTGCCGCTTGGCCCGGCCTAACGCCACATCGGCAAACTGCAGCAACTGGTGGGGCTGCACAACCTCATCTCCGTTGGTGGCAATGCCGATACTGGCACTGATGTGAATCAGTTGCTGATCCACTTCAATCGGTTGGCCAAGGGACTGTAGGATCTTCTGTGCCAGCTCAATGATGGCGGTGCGGCCCGGGTAGTCCGGAAAGGCAATGCCGAACTCGTCGCCAACCAACCTGGCGATGGTGGCACGTTCGGGCATTACAGCCTGGAGGCGCTGGGCGACAACTTGAAGTATCCGGTTGCCGACCCGGTGTCCCAGCCCCTCATTGATCGGCTTGAATCCGTCCAGGTCCAGATAGAGAACCGCAAGTGCATCGGTCTGTGCGGAGTGCTGGATAAGCCCCTCGAGGGTTTCGGTAAAGGCCGCCTGATTGGGCAGGCCGGTTAGAAGGTCGTGGGTGGCCTGGAACCTTATCTTGGCTTCCTGCTCTTTTTGCGGCGTGATGTCCTGCTGAATGCCTATAAAATGTGTGCACTCTCCATATGTATTCAGGACTGGCCGGATGATCAGGTGGTTCCAGAATGGGGTTCCATCCTTTCGATAGTTGAGCAGGGTGACATCAATATCCGTCCTCTGCTCCAGCCCGCGACGAACAGCCTTGATGGCCTCCGGATCTGTGTCTGAACCTTGTAGAAAACGGCAGTTCTGGCCCAGAACTTCTTCCCGGGGGTAACCGGTGATCTCACAGAACGCTGGATTCACGTAAACCACAGGATGATCTGGTTGTTGGGCATCCGCCATCAAAACCCCATGGGGACTGGCCTCAATGCCCCGCTGCAACTGGTGCAGTTCGGCTTCTTGCGCCTTGCGTTCTGTTATGTCCCGGCAAATGCCATAGACACCAACAATTTCCCCCTTGATGCTCACAGGGAAGTTGATGATCTCGAGATAGTACGGTCGGCCATCCGCGTGAATGCCCGCCGTTTCATAGGTGACCGGCTCCCCTCGCAGTGCTTTGTCGAAATTGGTTTGAGTCAGCTCCTGAGCACTGGTTTGAATGAACTCGTTAAAATGCACGCCAATTAATTTAGCAACCGGGTAACCGGTGATTCGCTCGAGTGCAGCATTTCCGCTAACGAAACGGCCCTCCAAATCAAAGGTATAAACCCCGTCGGGGTGATTGTCGAACAGAGTCCGATACCATTCAGAGAGTGCAATATGGTCTTCGTTATCCCGGTGGCGAAGAATGGCCAGGGCAACCAGTGCTGCACCGCGGCTTAGGTTTTTTTGTGCACCATCAGTAGGGGAGGCCGCCGAACGATAGTATGTGGCAAAGGTGCCGAGCAGCTCACCATCTGCAGTGAGAATGGGCATAGACCAGCAGGCGCGAACCCGCTCGGCCTCTGCCAAATGGCGATACCTTTCCCATTTAGAATCACTCTGAATATTGTCGGTAACTACGAGTTCTCTGGAATAAGCTGCCGTGCCACACGTGCCCTGATCTGGGCCGATGGGAATGTTCTGCATTTGATCCACGTAGCCCTGAGAGAACTGGGTACTCGGGACCATGCTCAGAGTGTTAGTCGCAGGATCGAACCGCATAATGGAAACCAGGGCACCTGGCATGATCAGCAAGATCCAGTCAGTGATAGCAACCAGCGTCGCCCTAAGCGGTTGCTGCTGGGCGATCATTTCATGGATATTTTGCTGCACTTCCAGCAGGGTGAAGTCATTGGTCGGCATACTGGTGTTCTCAGGAATAGTCAGATGCGTTGGACTTAGAGCGGGGAGCTTGCGACGAGCTTGTTGGCCATAATTTCAAGCGCGGTACCGAGTCTGAGGGTGCATCCCTTGATTCGTGCCTCTAATGTGGAACGATCTGGGGTGTCGTTGCCGTCATAGCGAGCTAGGGAAAGCTCCAACGCTTCCTGGTAGCAACCGGATAGTCGACGCTGGATAAAAGGCGGAGCTACTTCAGAGAATCTGCGGACTGTATCCATGGGCCCGAAGCAGATTTCAGTCGATTTATTGTGATGCTTGAGCCAGGCCTGCATGGCGACAACCGTCGTTTGCCGAAGTTCGTCCGGAATCCAGTCGAGATTTGCTCGATGAGTGACTTGATGCTGAATTTCGCGATAGAGATCAAAGGCTTCTTTGAGCGGTATTGGGTCAGCCATAGATGTCCTTGAGGCCCCTAAATCCTTTCAATGAAGAGAATGTGGCACATTTGTGACGATGTTCGCAGTTTGTTATGTTGAGTGACGTGTATCAATAGGGGGTAGGCGCACTTCCTGTAAAATCCTGCAAAACGCATATATTCTTTAGTTTCTAGGATATTCTATAGAATGATGAGGTTGCCTTGGATGATAGTCTGGCTAGGCTTTGCGTCGATTTCGTATTTTTCCTCACCATGATGTGACGTGAATGAGCGCCACTGTGAGTTAAGCGACTCAGTAGCTCCGCACCCCTCTGAAAAGAGTAAATCTTGATGAGAGATTTGAACGTTCTGGCAAACGTGAAATCATAATTTTATTGGTAGAGAGTCACGGGCAGAGTCGAATTTCACGAAAGCGCTGCTGCAAAGTCGATAGGCTATGGAACTATCGACTTTAAATTTCCTTCTTCAGTATAGTCTCGGCGTAGATTAAATTCGGCTAACAGATGTACCGGAACGGCTGCATCTAGGATGGCAAAGTTGACTCGCCGCCATTCACAGCGATTGACTCTAACGCTAAAAAGATAACGCTCTGCTTCCCGCCCAGGAAACTGATTCTCAGAATAAACCAACCCTGAGACGACGACGGTTTCTATGGAGGGAGCACTGGAAAAGGCCTCACCGATTAATCGTACGGCAATGCTGTGAATTGAGGCATCATACTGGCCCAGCATGTGTTTTGAGCAGTCGTTACTTGATCTTTCCTCAACTGGTTGTGAGCAGCGCGAATGATTTCGTACATAGGCTTCAAGCCTCGCAAGGACGACATCGAGTACTAGACAGCTTCCATCACTACTGATTTCAAATGACGCACTGGCGGCACTGGGACAAATAATTTCCGCCAAACGGTCCTTCAGAACTTGCTCCATGGCCGGAACAACCCCTTGTTGTGCTCTGAGATAGGCGATTGCTCTGAGGTTTTCTTTGCGTTCGTGTGCGTCCTTCTCGTGCCTCCAGTTTAGGAGTTCACGAAGATATACCGTATGGCGCTGCTGATTAGCCTCTTGGATGGCCCGCCGATGGGCAGGGAATAACCAAGCTTTCCAGCCCGTTTTTAGTAGTTTCGGGCAAGCAGGCTGAAGCTTATCGAAATATTTTAGTGCCAATTCGGGAAACTGATCTGGATGGGGTGTTTCCAGGTGGGGCATCTGCGTCGAACCTAGTGTTCCGCTTTCATCCTTGACGAATCTGACGTTTGTTCTAAAGCGATGTGAGACTGTATTTAACTTGTTATCCATGTAGGGAACATCAGAACGGTTGATTGGTATAAGTGGGGGCGACCCTGCCTCATGAAATATTCTTGATTATATTCAATGGGCGGATACCATAAATCGATTATATGGGTATTTAATTAATCCCGCTGCTCCTAGTCAGTGAACATGATCGTGGTGTGCCTTAATAATGAGTTCGCGGTGTTTTAGATCTGAACCGCAATCAATGCAACGATAGAGTTTTCGAGTCAATAGCACCTTTTGCCAAAAGGAGCGTTGCCGTCTCCGAATTCCATGTTCGTTAAAACAACGGGGGCATATATATTTATTCACTTTACTAATATCCAAGTAATGTCAGGTAGAATTCTGGTCATGCTTGCTATGGGCAAGCTGTAATTAACTCACAAGCCAAGATCTGCTGGTCCATCATGATCAAACCGGACCGCAGCTTCATAACTGGTTTTAAGCTCAGAGAGTTCTTTAAAGCAGGACCGACTATTCAACAACCGCATTGTGAGGATTTTGTACGCGGGGTGTCAGTATCATTCCTCTCATTTCTATCAATTTTCAGATGCTGTTTTAACTTCGCCTACAAATACGAGGCCTTTACCAAAGATCGATCGAACTGGGAGGTCGATTCCCTTTTGTTTGGCCTTCTTGCGTAGTCGACTGAGTATCACGTCGATTCGATGAGTATCGGAGGGGTCCGAGTACTGAAACATATGTTGGGCGAGCGCCTCTTTGGCAAACACCTCATTCTGTGAACGACCGAGAATACTGATCATATGGTGTTCCTGAGAGGTTAACCGGAGACGCGCGCCACCCGGAGTTTCTAAACACTGCTCTGCGTTGAATAGTTGCCACTGACCTCGAGGAGCATCCGCTCGTTCACTATGCCCTGAATTGGATTGGGCTTCACGATCCTGCACCATTCGGGACCAAAGGGCGTTTATAGAGGAAGCGAGTTCCGAGAAGTTAACCGGCTTAACCATATAAAAATCGGCGCCCAGGTTAAGACCCTGGAGCTTATCCCTGTGATGCCCGCGTGCCGTTATGATAATCAAGCCGAATTTGCCAAGATTTCTCAAGTAATCAACGACACTATAGCCGTCTTCGCCTGGGAGACCGAGATCAACGAGGACGATGTCTGCAGGGCTGGAATGGAGTTTTTTCCAGAAGTGCTCAGCACTCGATGCGCTCCAAGCGCTGTAACCTTTGTGTTGGAGGAAAAACACCAGCTCCTCCCTGAGATCTGTATTGTCTTCGATGACGGCGATGGTCGGGTGGTCTTTTGTCATTGGCTATACCTCCCTTAGCTTGGTTTAAATGTAAGTTCAAAACAGCTGCCCTGGTTGCTTGAACCAACAAGAACCAGCCCCCCCCCATGACTCCGGCAAATCTGACGAGCAACATACAGTCCGAGCCCAGTACCGGATCTCGAGTGCGTGCCCCGGCGGTATCGTTCGAAAATCATGTTTTTATCTTCAGTCTCGATTCCTGGGCCTTCATCACTTACCCGTATGACTGGCTGTTCATCGCGAAAGCTCAGATCAACTTGAATCCGGCCTTTCTTGGAATGTTTCACGGCATTGTCGATGACATTAGAGAGTGCGATCCGAATCATGGCGGAGTCAAAGTTCAGGATGCAGGTCTTGTCATTTTGGCATTTGGGTGACTTGCCAGAAAAAGTCAGAACAAGCTCGTGACTATCCGACAGTTGTACCAGTGTTGCAGCATATCTGATCGTATCAAGCAGGTTAGCTGGGCTTGGTTCCAGGTACAGGTCGCTTGCAGCAACTCGGGCATCGGCTAAACAGTTATCCGTGAGTTGTACCAGTCTTTCGTTTGCACGTTGGATTCGTTCAAAGCGTTGTAGCCTTTGGGTATTTTCGTCGGTTTCCATAGCTTTCAGATTCTGAAGGCTGCCAGCAATAACTGCCAAGGGGGTTCTGAACTCATGAGCCACCATCCCCATAAACTGACGTTGATGGAAGCTGGCATCCCGTTCAGCTTTCAGTTCATTTGCGAGTTGCTTCTTCTCATATTCCTCGAGTTTTTTCTCACGTATTCGGTAAACCGCCAGTCCCATCACTAAGAACATGATGGTGATCAGGGCGTATTGCCAGATGACGTAGATTTCGGATCGAAACGGTACAAGGCCCAGGGCAGAGAACATGCCGAACATGCTTCCGATAATGCATATGAGGGGGCAGAGCGCTAAAAGGACAGTTTTAGCCTTGAAGAGTGATCTCCAAGATAGAACAACGACAGCATAAATGAACGTCACAGCAGCAAACCCGTAAATTACGGTTTGAATCTTGATCGCAGTGCCGTACTGATCCATAGGGATCAAGAGCGTCAGCGATAAAATTAAGGCACTCGCTGCAGTCAAAACTCTGTAAATCCGAGGCAAGCAATCTCGCAGATTTACTGCCTCGGCACACAGCCATAGCAGGGACGCATAGGAAGTGAGTGTGAGAATGCTAGTTAGATAATGCTGAAGTGGAATCGTGGAAAATGGAGAAAACCAACTGATATACCCTTGAACAGCTGCAACAAACAGGTAGCTGCTAGAGAACGCCAACGCTGCCCAAAGCAGGCGCCCCCCTAGCATAGTAACAAGAACGATCACCAACAGAGTGGATGCAGACGAAAGCCCAAGATAGAAGCTCCAGAACGAAGTGCTTTTGGTCGCATGGTTGAAAAGATCGGTAGGCTTCCAGAGGCCCGCCTGGAGAATGGTTGTGCTGCTACTTTGAACTCGCGCAATGACTTCGTAGCCAGCGAACCCCGATGCGGGCGGGGGTAAACGAAACGTTGACTGCCTGTAGTCGAATGCAGACTCTCTCGCTATCAAATCCCCAGCGAGTAGGGATGACCAGTCTCCGTTACTGTCTTTTGGCCGATAGAAAATTCGAATGTCATCGACAAAATTCGGGCCAAGGGTCAGCCAGCGCTCTTCGTCATGAAATACAGAGGCTGGTATTTCGAATCGGAGCCAGTAGGTGTTACGTACGTAGCCTCTTGAGAAAGTCCCACGTTCTGTCAAGGGAGCATCCCGGAGCTTCCGCTCTGCATCCTCGAATGCCAGTTGCCCGTCTCTATCGTCCAGAACACTATACGGAAAGTCAGCACCAAGCCGAATTTGATCTGCCAACGCTGGAAGCGAAAAAAGTGCTGCAATGACGACAGCAGTTAATTGCCAGTAATACCGGGAATAGCGATGGTGTTTCGCTCCAGGATGTTGGCTTGCCAGCAGTGACATTCTCTTTTCCTATTCCTGCGGTGATGTTGTTCCACCACGAGTGAATGTAGTTTTCTTGATTTTCAACGCATTCCAAAAAATGGGGAAAAAGGCCATACCAGAACCTTTTTTTCAGCATGGACTTCCGTGTGATAGCGAGAGGTTAGCCGATGTTCTGTTGGTCACTAATCGGTGGACGTCGCCAGTGCTTCGTATTGAAAACGAGAATCGGTGCGCATTTCCACCAAAAATAGCACCCTCACAAAGGTTTCACGTTGTTTAACAAAATAAACCACCTAACCGGGGTGATATTGAGAGTTTTGAGATAATTGTTAGTGGTTGCAACTAATAAACTCATCTAGATTTGGCGGAAAGTAATCACCCCTGCTCAAGGGGCCAGATAAGGCCAAGTCAACGATGTTTACAAGAAAAATCCTTGCAGTTTGTGTCAGCTTTGCGGTAGCCGGCTGTTCTGTTTCACCCGAAAAAATTTCTCAGGAAGAAATTCGGACCGTTGTTGAGTCTGATGTGAAGCAGTTGTCTGAGCACCCGCCCATTATGGGGTCGGTTGATCTTGACGATGCCATTGCCCGTGGCCTGCTGCACAACCGTGAGAAACAGCTGAAGAGCCTGGAAGCTGCGCTAGCTCAGGGGCAGATTAGCCTAGTTCAGCATGAGATGTTGCCGAGCCTGACCGCTTCGGCCGGGTATTCTAAGAGAGATGAGTACGCTGCCTCCGCCAGTGTGAACTTTACAGACGGCGAACCGGACGCTCTGAGCTCAGATCCCGCCTATTCAGTGTCCCAGGAGCGCGAGCGGTACACCACAGATGTTGCCTTCTCATGGAATGTGCTGGACTTTGGGCTCTCCTACGTCCGTGCAAAGCAACATGCAGATCGATACCTGATTGCCAAGGAGCGTGAGCGAAAAGTAGTTCACAATATTACACAGGATGTTCGTGCCGCCTATTGGCGAGCCGTCTCTGCAGAGCGTCTTTTGGTTAAAATTAATCCGCTGATCCAGGACGTCAATGAAGCTTTAGGCCAGTCCCGTCAGGTCGAAAATCGACAGCTGAGATCTCCTCTAGAAGCCCTGCACTATCAGAGAGAATTACTCGATATTCTGAGAGCCTTGCAGTCGATTCGCCAAGATTTAATCGGCGCAAAAACCGAGCTGGCCAGTCTGATGGGGTTGAAGCCTGGGACTCAGTTTAAGTTGGCTGATGTCGATGCGCCCTCATTCAAGGTTCCTGAGCTCGAGCTTCAGCTCGAGCTTATGGAAGAATTGGCACTGAACCAGCGCCCGGAATTGAAAGAAACTCTCTACAACCAGCGGATCTCCGCTGCTGAAACCAAAGCTGCCCTGATCGATATGTTGCCGGGAATTAACCTTACCGCAGGCGTCTATCACGACAGCAATGAGTACCTGTTGAATCAAGATTGGACGAGCTTGGGCGCACAAGTGAGCTGGAATTTGTTTGATGTTTTCAGTTTCAGTGCCGAGCGCAACATGGCAAAAACTCGAGAAGCTTTGGCTGAACAACAGCGCCTGGCTACCTCCATGGCCGTTCTGACTCAAGTTCACTTGTCCCGCATTCGTTATCAGCAAGCGGTGAATACTTACGACCTCGCAGGTGACTATCTGCAGGTTGCCCTTCGAATCAATGAGCAGACCGAGAATTCTGCTCAAGCCCGTCGATCTACGCAGCTCGACATGATTCGCGAGTCTCTGAATACAGTTCTTGCCGAGCTGAGGCGTGACGTTGCTTATGCCGAAGTACAGAACAGCTATGGCCGCCTCTTTGTAACAATGGGCATGGATTTGGTTCCAGAGGACTACACCCACCTGTCACTTGAAGCTCTCAGCGATCAAGTAGGTTCGCGGTTTAGCTCTTGGACTGACGGTCGGATTGATCCAATCCAGGAAGTGCGGGAGTCAGCTCCCGCCGGTGGCATTGAGGATGATGTGGAAGACTCAGATCCGACCAATGACAGCGAGGAAGACGCCTGGTCATGAGATTTGGTGCCTGGTTAGTAGTCGCAGGGCTCGGCTACGCAGTGGTACAGCCTGCGTATGCGCAATACGACGCACCAGCGGTTGTTAAAGCCGTTAATCGAGCCGAACTGTCCAGCGAATTGGCGGGCCGGGTGACGAGCTTGCCTTTTCGAATGGGCGACACGTTTGAAAAGGGTGATGTGTTAGTCGGCTTGGACTGCAGGCTTTACCAGGCTCAGTCAAAGAAAGTCGCAGCGGAGCTCAAAGCAGCGGCTGTCAAGCTAAAGAGTGCTTCGGAGCTTCGGGAGCTGCGAGCTATTGGAGAGTTGGATGTAGCGCTGGCCGAGTCTGAACATGCACAGTCTGAAGCTGAACTGGCGATATCCCGCATCAATACTCAACGTTGTGAAGTTCGCGCTCCCTGGGATGGAAGAGTCGTTGAGCTGATGGTTAGCCGATTTGAAAACGTGACACAACAGCAGCCTTTGATTGGGATCGTCGATGATTCAGAGCTCGAGGCCGAGGTCGTAATACCTGCAGCGTGGCTGACCTGGCTAGAACCAGGGCTTGCCGCGGAGCTCCATATCGATGGCCTTAGGGTGACAGCTCAGGCTGAGGTTTCTGCCATCTCACCAGCTATCGATGCTGTAAGTCAGACAGTCTTGTTGCGAGCCCTGATCGCCCCTAATGACGCTCTGGTTCCTGGTATCACTGGTACCGCATCCTTCAAGCCGAACCCATCGCAAGGTCAATAAGAAAGGGCGAAGCCCTCTCATGGAGAATAATTATGAGCTACAACTTCCCCAATGCTCTGAACAAATTTCGTCGTAAGCCGCTTATCGCTGCGCTTGAACCCCGAGTTCTGCTTGATGGTGCTGCCGTTGCGACCACAGCTGCGATGGTTACTGATGTCGATCATCAGGATAGTACCTCACAGGACACAACTGAGGCGGCCGTTCACTTCGCTGCGCCAGCGCCGACCGAAAGCAATCAACGTCGTGAACTCGCCTTCGTAGATCGGGGAGTTGAGGAAAGCCAGGCTCTGGCGGAAGGCTTAGGTGACCATGTTGAGGTCATTTACCTGGAAGCTGAATCCAACGGACTGGCTCAGATTGTGGCGGCTGTTGAGGGTGAGCAGGGCATCAATGCCATTCATATTCTTTCTCATGGCGGCGTGGGAGAGGTCAAGCTGGGCTCGCTGACACTGAACAACGATAACCTAGTGGCCAATGCGGATCTGCTGAGTAGGCTTGGTGACACGCTGAGTGAGTCTGGTGATGTGCTGCTTTATGGCTGTTACGTGGGGGCCGATAGTGAAGGGCAGGGATTCATTGATTCGTTGGCCGAGCTGACACGAGCAGATGTGGGAGCTTCTGATGATTTGACCGGGGCAGAAGGTCTTGGTGGAGATTGGGTGTTGGAGGCAACAAGTGGATCCGTGGAGACTGTGGCGTTGGCTGCAACGGATTATGAGGGAGTGCTGGCTCCGACAGTCAATGCTGTTGCCGATTCGGTGATATACACAGAAGGCGGTGACCCAATCACGATTGATGCAGGCATCAACTTTAGCGGGGGTGGAGATTACCGTGAGGGATATATCCGTTTTAATGTCGACAATCCGTCAGCTGGCGATCAGTTCGTGTTGCAGGACGCCGACGATGTAAATGCTGCAGGCGCAATTTCTGTGGTTGGCATTGACGTCTATCGCGGAAACGGTACAGACAGAGAACGTATTGGTTCAATCGATTCAGTGGAAAATGGGTTAAATGGCCAACCCCTGAAGATTCTGTTGTCCTCGCCGCTACCAAACTCGGGTTTTGAGGAAGGCAGTAAAGACTGGACGCTCTCCAGCGAGGTGTATGGTGACAACGCCGGCGAAATTAACTTCGATAACTTTGCCATGCCGTTGGCCGAGGATACTGTTTATGCCGGTGGTACAGGTACGACAAACGTTCAGGATCCTAACAACTTCAACGCTCAGGCTACTATCTCAACAGGTACCGGTGTAGATGGAACAAAGGCTCTCTATTTGACCAGTTCCGGCGGTATCAAAGCAGGTGATCAGTTGAGTCCGAGTGGCTTTAAAGTTGATGGTTATGGCTCAATTCACGGTCCCTACGCTACCAGCACAGTTATTAGTGTGGAGAATGGGGACTCTATCTCGCTAGATTTTAAGGCGGTTGGAAGTGGTGATGATTACGAAGTTTTCGGCCTGTTACGTCGAGTAGACGTGAATGGGGATTTCGTCAGTGATGACCCTAATGATGCCACTAAGAATGTGATTCTCTTTGCTGAACGTGGTGAGGATACTGGAGGGTTTGTTCGGGTAGACAAAACCGGGTTGTCTAGTGGCGAGTATCGCTTCCAGTTTGTAGGGGGTACGTACGATGGGACGGGAGGCTATGCCGTTGGCTCCAACCTCTACGTTGACAACATCCGCCTGATCCCAAGCCAGCAGGTTACCGGTACAATCGCTAGCAAGATTGCTTCCCAGGTAACCTATCAAAGTACTGCAGACGACACTGAAGTCGAGCGGGATATCACGATCTCTGCCATGGATAGCAATGGTGAGACTGGTTCTGACACGATTACTCTGAAGGTTGAGCAGCGCAATAATGCCCCAGCATTCTCGGGTGACGGCAGTTTGGCTGCCGTTAATGAGGATTCCTTGGCGCCTGCCGGGAACACTGTTGGTAACTTGTTTGATTCGCTCTTTGCTGATCCGGATACATCCTTTACTCCGGCTGATTCTCTGACTGGGGTCGTCGTGACCGGTGATAACAGCGTTTCCGCTGAGGGTGAGTGGCAATACAGCACTGACGGTAGTACGTGGTATGCCGTAGGTGTAGTCGACAATGACAATGGCTTGTTGTTGTCTCGCGATGCCAGTCTTCGGTTCGTACCTTCCGCTGATTATAACGGCACACCAGGCGGACTCAGCCTACACGCCGTAGACAACTCCGACGTTGGCATAACGTTTACTGATGGCGCAAGCCGGGAGTGGTTTGACGTTACTGCCTCTGGTGTCACCGGTGGTGAAACCGCTGTATCAAGCAGTGCTGTATACCTTAATACGGCAATCACTGGAGTAAACGATGCTCCTGTGATGGAGGCACCCGCCGGCGGAACGGTCACCGATAGCGAAGACTACGATGACTTTGCGGATCTGACGGGCGCCCTGGTTGCGACTGATATTGATTCTTCAAGTCTCACCTATGGTATTGAAGGTGGCAGCGATGATGGCACATATGTCACCTTGGCGGGCACCTATGGCACGTTACAGGTATCGAAGGCGACAGGTTCTTACACCTTTATTCCTACCTCATCAGCGATTAATGGTCTGAACTCGACTGAGACGCAAGCATTTACTGTTACGGTTTCGGATGGCGAACTGAGCAAAACCCAGCTGCTCGAATTCACGTTGGAAGGAGCGAACGATAATCCCGTATTCGACGCCGACCAAGTCTCAACACAGGTTTCTGTCTTCAGTTATCCAAATTTAAATGGCAACGATGCGACTCCAGGGCAGGATAATGAAAATGCTAACCTAGCCAGTATTGTCCAGTGGGTGATTAACGAGGGTGGCGATTACACCCTTGATACAGCTATTCAGAACTTCACGGATGCTGACTTTGCTGACAAGTTGTATAGCAGCGGCTTTTTCTTCATGACGGACATGGAGAGTGGCGATCCGAACAGTGAGTCCTTTTTGCCAGAATCAGCTAAGTCGGATATTCGTAGCTGGGTGGATGCCGGTGGCGTAATTATGATGACCGGTACCGCCGGCCAGCACGATACGGATTTTCTTAACGCGATCTTTAACTGGGACTTAACGACTGAACGTGGCAGCAGTTGGGAGCTTAATGAAACCAATGCATTGGGGACTCCCTTTGAGGGGGGGCCTGCAAGCTTATCCGCACCAAGTGCGACGGACTCTATTGGGCGTGGCTCGGTTGAAGGCTTTAATGCGATCTACGGAGATGAAACTAACGCAACGGTTGCGACCATCGGGTACGGTGCCGGTACCGTTATTTTTATGGGGTATGACTACTACAACTCCGGTATAGCGGGCACTGGCTTTACCGATACCGCTACTCAGTATGGTGAAGACGTTTCTGACGGTGGAACCAGGAACGATGGTTGGGTGCGTGAGATCATCCCGCGTTCGCTGCAATACTCAGCCGACCTTTCATCGGATACGTTGCTGGTCGAAAGCGACAGCGCACTGAGCTCTAGCGGAGCTTTGAAAGTCAGTGACGTGGATCAGCCGGATACGGTGACGGTTAGCGTGTCGGGAGTGACCGCCGAGCAACTTGGCTCGGATGGTGTGGCTGTAGTTTCTGACGAGAGACAGCCAACAATCGCCGAGTTGTTGGCAATGCTGGATACAGGCTCGCAACCGAGCATTGATGCCTCAGCGACTTCGGGTGATGTGAGCTGGACGTTCAACTCAAACGGTGAAGCCTTCGACTACCTGTCCGCCGGCGAAAGCCTGGTTCTGTCCTATGAGCTTACGGCTGATGACGCCAATGGTGGCATTGCAACGAGAGTGCTCTCCATTACGATCAACGGTACAAACGATGTGCCAGTGCTCGAGCAGCCGGCACCTCAGGATATTGATGACACCGATCAGCTAGATGCCTTTACCGACTTAATTGACACTTTGGATGCCTCAGACATTGACATCGGACAGGGCAATCTGACATTCGGTATTGAGGGTGGAGAGAGCTTGGCCGGTGAGGCATCTCTGGCTGGCGCCTACGGCACACTTCGGCTTGACGAGGTTACCGGTGAATACACTTACACTCCTGATTCATCCGCGATAAACCTTCTCACCAGTGCGGAATCCGAAAGCTTTACGGTAACCGTTTCCGATGGCACCACCACTGTCTCTAAATTCCTGACCTTCAACATCAACGGTGTCAATGACGTACCGGTGCTGGATCAACCCGCATCCCAGCAGATCGATGATACTGACCAGCTTGATACCTTTTCTGAGGTGACGGGCACGCTGGCCGCCTCTGATATCGAAACTGACCAGGAGGACCTACGTTTTGGTATTGAGGGCGGCGAGAGCCTGGTTGAGGATGTATCACTGGTTGGAGTCTACGGTACCCTGAAGGTGATCAAAGCAACAGGTGAGTACACCTATACTCCGGATTCTGCTGCAATTAATGCGCTTACCAGTGCAGAAGTTGAGTCCTTTACCGTCACGGTGACGGATGGCAGCGATACTGTGACAAAAACCCTGACCTTTAACATCAACGGAGCCAACGACGTTCCGGTGATAGGCACAGTCAGCGAAGTTGACGACACTACCACTCCGCCAGATTTAAGTGGTGGCGGGAATCCCGGCGACGGTGCTGAGGTGCTGGATAATGGTTTTCTGCGCTTTGGTAGCAACGCACAGGACTCCATTAACACAGTAACTGGCATGCTAGAGCAGCCGTTTTACTACGACGATGGTCAGGAATTTAAGCTAACGTACTCGAGTTATGCGTTGAACATGGCGCTGGGCGTCAATGGTGACGGAGCGAACGATTGGAATCTAAATGGTGATGTTGATCTGGCTCCCCGTTTCAGCAATATTACTGTCGATACCAGCGGGTTTAGTGATGGTAGTGGCACCTTGGTCTGGCGTGGCGAGATCACTATCAATGGTGCACAGTTAGCGGTTTCGCATGTCTATGAGTTGCCAGCTGATTCTGCCTATATAGAGACGCGCACCTATTTGACTAATATTGGAACTGCGGATGCAACTAACCTGCGGGTGTGGGTAGGTACGCAGGATGACTATATCGCAGGCAGTGATCGACCCGCCAAACAAAAAGGCAACCTTGTTGGCGGTGCCTTTGAAGTCAATACGAGCAAGACTGAGCAGGGTCAGGCAATAAAGGTTTATAGTGAAGATACAGCCGTCCTTTTCTTCAGTACATCCGACAAAGCCAATACGATTATCGGCCAGCATTACGGCTGGACACTGACGGATCCAGAAGACACACCTGCAATTGACCCTTCAGAGTCGCAATATGAGCAGCCATCTGATGACGGTGGTTATGCAATGTTTGTTCGAATGGATGATTTAGCAGCAGGGGAGACGCAAAGCTTTGACTGGTTCTATGCTGCAGGTTCTACCCAACAAATCGATGCCATCATTGCGGACGTTTCCGCTGCGGCTTCGGCGAACCTCATTGAAGGTAGTGGCCAACTGATTGAGACCGGTGAATTTTTCGTCACCGATGTTGATGCTGGTGATATTGTCACTGTAGCGGCCAGTGAAGTATCTGCTGGTCGCACAAATGCAGATGGCGATTCCATTTCACTTGGCTCTGAGATTCCAGATCACGATACATTGCTGGCGATGTTGTCTGTAACACCCTCAACCGTTGTTGATGCAGAAAGCACATCCGGGCAATTTTCGTGGAATTTCGATGCTGGTTCGGAAGGTTTTGATTTTCTGCGACAAGGTGAGACGCTCACCCTCAGTTACACACTGACCGCTGAGGATAGCTTTGGCGCAACAGCGACGCAGGTGGTCGACGTTGTTATTGAAGGTATTAACAATGCACCAGTCACTCAAGATGCCAGCGAATCGGTCGATGAGAATACCATCTTTAACGGAAGTGCCGATGCATCGGATGTGGATGGCGCCATTGCTGGCTTTGAGCTAATCAGCGATGTAGCCAGTGGCTCACTGACATTTAATCAGGATGGTAGCTACAGCTTTGATCCTGGGTCCGATTTTGATGATTTGGCGGTAGGTGAGACTCGTCCGGCGGTGTTCACTTATCGGGCGATAGATAACAGCGGAGCCGTCAGTCGCGTGGCGACTATTACTCTTAACGTTACCGGTAACAATGATGTGCCGGTAGTGTCTTCTGATTCTGAAGCTATCCAGGAAAATGGCCAGATTGTTGCCATTGTGCCCTCAGCATCTGATGTCGATGGAACAGTCGTTGGTTATCAGTTGGAGTCAGACGTTTCATCGGGAAGCTTGGCATTCCATAGTAATGGCAGCTACACATTTGAAACCGGAAGCGAGTTCGATGACTTGGCGGTGGGAGAGATCCGCCAAGTTAGCTTTACTTATTCCGCAATAGATGATCAGGGTGGAGTAAGTGAACCGGGTACGGTGACGTTTACGGTTCTTGGCACTAACGATCTTCCGGTAATCAGCGTTGATACCTCTGAGGCCATTACCGAAGTTCCGGGCGATTCCAGCAACCAGAACCTGAGCGATGCGGGTACCATTACATTTAGTGACGTGGATACCACGGATACAGTGGATATAACGTTCGAAGAGAATGGTGACATTGCTTGGACTGGCGGTGCTCTGACAGATGCCCAGAAGGGTGCACTCATTGGCGGCTTCAGCGTGCCAAGCACGAATGGGGTGGCTACGCCGGGCCGTGTGGACTGGACCTACAGCCTGGGTGCTGTCGATCTGGATTTCCTCGCCCCCGGTGAGACGCTGAGTTTCAGCTACACCGTAACCGCGACCGACAGCCAGGGTGCGACGGCCACGGATACCGTGACGTTCACCATTACCGGCACCAACGATGCGCCGACGATCCGTGCCGAGGCCGCGGAGGCCATCACTGAAGCGCCGGGTGATTCCAGTGCTCAGACCTTGAGTGATGCCGGAGCAATCAACTTTGCCGATCTGGACGCCACGGATGTGGTTGATATCACCTTCGAAGAGAACGGCGACATTGCCTGGACCGGCGGCACGCTGACGGATGCCCAGACGAGTGCGCTTATCGGTGGTTTCAGCATCCCAGCCACGACCCAAGCGGATGCGCCGGGCAGTGTGGACTGGGCTTACAGCCTGAATGACGTGGATCTGGACTTCCTGGCCGCCGGTGAGACGCTGACGTTTAGTTACACCGTGACGGCCACGGACAGCCAGGGTGCGACGGCCACGGACACCGTGACGTTCACCATTACCGGCACCAACGATGCCCCAACGATCGCGGCAGAAAAAGCTGCTCCGATTACCGAAGTGGGCGGCGACTCCAGTGCTCAGACCTTGAGCGACAACGGTGTGGTTACGTTCGGTGATCTGGACACCACCGATGTGGTGGACATTACCTTTGCCAGCAACAACGATATTGCCTGGAGTGGCGCAACGGCGAGTGAGCCGCTGAATGCCGATCTGGCCGCATCGCTGGTGAATGGTTTCAGCATTCCGGCCACCACCGAAGCGGCGGCGCCGGGCAGTGTGGACTGGGCTTACAGCCTGAATGAGGTGGATCTGGACTTCCTGGCCGCCGGTGAGACGCTGACGTTTAGTTACACCGTGACGGCCACGGACAGCCAGGGTGCGACGGCCACGGACACCGTGACGTTTACCATTACCGGCACCAACGATGCGCCGACGATCTCTGCGGAAGCCGCTGCCCCGATTACCGAAGTGGGTGGTGATTCCAGTGCTCAGACACTGAGTGATGCCGGAGCGATCACGTTCGGTGATCTGGACACCACCGATGTGGTGGACATTACCTTTGTCAGCAACAACGATATTGCCTGGAGTGGCGCAACGGCGAGTGAGCCGCTGAATGCCGATCTGGCCGCATCGCTGGTAAATGGCTTCAGCATTCTGGCCACCACCGAAGCGGCGGCACCAGGGGACGTCAATTGGGCCTATAGCCTGAATGACGTGGATCTGGACTTCCTGGCTGCCGGTGAGACGCTGAGCTTCAGCTACACCGTGACTGCCAGGGACAGCCAGGGTGCGACGGCCACGGACACCGTGACGTTCACGATTACCGGCACCAACGATGCGCCGACGATCCGTGCCGAGGCCGC
>Ga0098069_100226_pt1 | contig 30804 bp, 24 predicted proteins | sample 27_taG_FD_92584 | JGI IMG/M metagenome (GOLD analysis project Ga0098069, IMG submission 92584) | Marine viral communities from Cariaco Basin, Caribbean Sea - 27_WHOI_OMZ | ecosystem: Environmental > Aquatic > Marine > Oceanic | place: Caribbean Sea: Cariaco Basin | collected 2014-11-09
AAATGAATAAGATAGAACCCGCTTAAAATTTACTATGGGCAAAACAATAATTATCTCTAATCGCCTACCCTTACAAATAAATATTACCGAAGATGAAAAATTAGAAGTTACACCCAGCGTTGGGGGGCTTGCTACCGGACTCAAAAGTTTTCACCAGGAGGGAGACAGCATATGGATTGGATGGACAGGCCTGGCTGCGGAAGATATTCCCGAAGGCCTTGAAGAAAAAGTGAAATCTGAAGCCAGGAAACAAGCCTGTGTGCCTGTTTCTTTGACTACTGAAGAAATTGAGAAATTCTACTACGGTTTTAGTAACCGCACCATCTGGCCGCTATTCCACTATTTTATGGAATATACCGAATTTCAGCCCGATCACTGGGAGGCTTACAAACAAGTAAATGAAAAATATGCCGAAGCTGTAGTTGAACGTCTCGATGACGACGATGTGGTTTGGGTACATGATTACCAGCTCTTGTTACTGCCCGAATACATCCGGAAGAAAAACCCCAAAGTAACCATAGGCTTCTTTAACCATATCCCTTTCCCTTCTTCGGAAGTGTTCCGCACCCTGCCCTGGAGGGAAGAAGTGCTGAAAGGAATGCTGGGCGCCGATCTTATAGGTTTTCATACCTACGATTACGAAAGGCACTTTTTGCGCTCGGTAAATCGGATACTTCGGTATGACATCAACTTTAACAGCGTGAATATAGGAAGCCGCATTGTGCGTTCCGACTCTTTTCCCATGGGAATTGATTATAAGAAATTCCGCACCGCGGCAAAAGAACATTTCAACCAGCCCCGCAGCGAGAATTCCGATATTCAGAAGAAACTCGATTACCACAAGTATGTTACCCGCAATACCAAGCTTATCCTCTCTATAGACCGGCTCGATTACACCAAGGGAATAGCGAACAGGATACGGGCTTTTGGCTACTTCCTGGAAAAATACCCCGAGTACCAGGAAAAAGTACGGCTTATCATGCTGGCGGTACCTTCGCGCACCAATGTTCCGCAGTACCAGCTCCTAAAGAGGGAGATCGACGAACTGGTGGGGCGCATCAACGGCAGGTTTGCCACTATAAACTGGACGCCAATCTGGTATTTTTACCGCTCCATGCCTTTTGAAAATCTTATAGATCTCTATACCTCAAGTGATGTTGCGCTCATCACCCCTACCCGCGATGGTATGAACCTGGTCGCAAAAGAATATATCGCCACCAGGACAGACCAGACCGGGGTGCTAATTCTGAGTGAAATGGCCGGGGCAGCGCATGAACTCAATGAGGCACTTATCATCAACCCGAATAATTTTGAACAGATTGTAGACACCATGAAAATGGCTCTCGAAATGCCCGAAGAAGAGCAGGTGCGCCGCAATAAGATCCTTCAGAAGAGGCTCAAGAGATATAACGTAGAAAAATGGGCCAAAGATTTTATGAAAAGCCTGAAAGAAACCAGAAGTTCCAGAAAAGCATTTAAGGCAATACAGCTTTCAGAGAACGTAAAAAAAGACCTTTTTGACAAGTATAGTGCAGCCCAGCGCCGCATTTTGTTCCTCGATTATGACGGAACTCTTCGGAAGTTTGTCGATAAACCCGAAGAAGCCATGCCCGATCCTGAGCTACTCGAATTGATCACCCGTTTGGGAGAACAAAAAAATACCCGGGTAGTCCTCATAAGCGGAAGGGACAAGGAAACCCTTGGAACCTGGTGGAAAAACGTGCCCATAGAATTAATTTCTGAACACGGCGTGTGGAACCGGCCTGTCAACGAAAAGTGGCAGCTCACCGAAAACCTCAACAACAACTGGATGGCTTCTGTACGGCCGGTGCTTGAAACTTATGTAGACCGCACTCCCGGCACCTTTATAGAAGAGAAGAATTTCTCCCTGGCCTGGCACTACCGCAAAGCAAACCCCGAACTGGGAGAAGTGAGGGCAAACGAACTTTCAGCAGTACTAAAAGACATGATCGCCAATCACGGCCTCACCGTACTGCAGGGAAACAAAGTGCTAGAAATTAAGAACAGCGGCGTCAACAAAGGCAAGGCAGCCAATAAACTGCTGGTAGAAAAATACGATTTCATTTTTGCCATAGGAGACGACTGGACAGACGAGTACCTGTTCACCGAACTCCCCGATCAAACGGTAAGCGTAAAAGTGGGTCGCAACAAGACTGAAGCCAAATACTACATAGAAGATGTAGATGAAGTACGGGAACTACTTGAGCAGTTTGTAAGCCTTACCCGCTAAATGACAGCAAAATTGTTAATAATCAGCAAAAATTAATATTTAATTTAAATCAACCTTAACTGTCCTAATCGCTGCAAATCACCTTTATAGATTATCTTAGTAGTTCGATAAAATAACCATTATCAATTAGAAAAATCTCAACATGAAAACAGGAAAAATTTTAGCAGGCATACTTTCAGGGGCCGCTGTTGGCGCCATTGCAGGTTTACTATTTGCACCAAAAAAGGGATCTGAGACCCGTAAGAACATTGCCGATAAAGGCAACGAATATCTTTATGGGGCCAAGAACAAATACAACGACCTCAGCGATAACCTCTCGCACCGATATGATTCCGTAAAATCAAAAATTAAAGGAAAATCTAAAAAGCTGGAAACAGAAATGAATGGGGATGATAAGATCATCTACTAGATTTTTCCTGAAATAATCCAGAGGCTGTTTTAAAAGCCTAAATATTATATGAAGATTTTTTATGGTGTTCTATACTGCTGCTTATCAGAAATAGGATACTAACAACTTCAGAATAATGTAAAAGAGGCTCTTAGAACAGCCTCTTTTTTTTGCCCTATTTTTACTATTTTGCCTTTTCAGAAATTAAAAGAGAATTATGCTCAAAAATGCCATTTTTGCCACCTTACTATTTTGCGGACTATCTTCTTATGCCCAGAAAGCAGCCCCGCCACAGGTAGATATGCGTATCTACGACATCATAGAAGAAGTCTCGGCTGATGAAATCGAAGCCGATATAAGGCGCCTTGCAGGCTTTGGCACCAGGAACACCTTTAGCGACACCGTTTCTAATACCCGCGGAATAGGTGCTGCCCGCCGGTTTATAAAAGCCGATTTTGAAGAAATTTCAAACCACTGCAACGGGTGTCTGGAGGTTTTTTACCAGAAAGACTTCGTCACCAAAGAAGGAAACAACCGCGTTCCAAAAGATGCTTGGGTGGTAAACGTTGTAGCGGTGCAAAAAGGCACAAAATATCCCAACCGCTACATCATAATGAGTGGCGATATAGATTCCCGTGCCAGCAATACCATGGATTTTACCACAGATGCTCCCGGGGCTAACGACAATGCCAGCGGAATGGCAGGCGTTATGGAAGCCGCAAGGGTGCTTTCAAAATACAGTTTTGAGAACAGCATTATCTACTTAGGCCTGTCGGGTGAAGAACAGGGGCTTTTTGGAGGCCAGGGCTTTGCCAAAATGGCAAAAGACAAAGGTTGGGAAATTATTGGGGTACTCAATAATGACATGATTGGCAACATAGAAGGCGTAGATAGTGTAATTGACAACCGCACTTTCAGGATCTTTTCTGAACCCGTGCCTCCTACCGAAACTGAACGCGAGAGAACCATGAGGAGGTTCTATGGCGGCGAAGTAGACGGAATTTCCCGACAACTTGCACGATATGTACACCGCACCACCGAAACCTATATGCCCGAAATGAACCCCATGATGGTCTACAGGCTGGATAGGTTTGGGCGTGGCGGACACCACCGCCCTTTCAACGACCTTGGTTTTCCAGGGATCAGGATTATGGAAGCCCACGAGAATTACACGCAGCAACATCAGGATATACGTACAGAAAACGGCATTGAATACGGCGATGTTATTGAACACGTGAACTTTGATTATGCTGCAAAACTCACAGCTGTAAATGCAATAAGCATGGCCAGCCTCGCCTGGGCGCCTCCTGCGCCAAAAGAGGTTGCCATTGGGGGTATCGTTGAGCCTTCAGCAAAATTAAAATGGGAAAAAGTAGCGGGAGACAATGTTGCCGGTTACAAAGTTTACTGGAGAGACACTACTGCGCCACAGTGGCAACATTCAAGGTTTGTTGGCGATGTAGATAATTTTACACTGGAAGGTATTGTGATTGACAACTTCTTCTTTGGCGTCTCAAGCGTGGGAAAGAACGGCAATGAAAGCGTGGTGGTATTTCCATCGGCCACATTTTAAAAAATTACCTCTCCAAAATGTCATTTTTGAATAGGGATCACACGATCCCTATTTTTTTTGAATGCGCAATGGCTTTACCGCTATCGGTAAAATAGTAGGTAGCCACTCCCAGATCTTCAATATTCTCCAGCACCTCCTTCACCTTCGGTTTTTGTCTTTTTGAAGTTTGGCGGATATAAATTGCCCTAATGTTCATTGGGAACATTTTTGTGACCCGCTCGTAGAGATGAGGATCCTGCTGTGAATCATCTCCCATAAGCACATACTGAAGCTGAGGATAAAAGGAAATGATGTCTTTTATCTTGATAAATTTGTGGTCATGCCCGCCCCTGCCGGTAAACAAAAAATCTCCAAGACCGGTTTTGATGCTTTTGAGCTTGATAACGGCTTTTGGCAGGCCGTGTTTTCGGGCAAACTGCAAAATGAATTCGTAGAGGTTCCATTCACTGCTTGAAACATAAAAGAACGAGTTGAACTGCCCTTCCTCCTGCCCTGCACGGCTCAAGGCCCGGTAATGTGGCACCACATCATCAAAAACCTCCCTGTTGTCAATATTCTGGGTAAGGATAACGTAGAGTTTCTTGAAAAAATTCTGGGTATGGGAAATCAGAAAAGTATCGTCAATATCCGATATGATTCCGAGTTTACTTTTGAAAGGCTTCAGCAGTTCGCCCCGCTCAACCACTCCTTTTTCTCCTATTTTACAGGAAACGGAATACTCGTGCCAGCCGCTGTCTAAAAATTTGTTATACGGAAGGTTAAACCTGAAATACCCATCATCTGTAGTTTTGGTAACAACTTCCAGCTCCTTAAAATTCAGCTGCACAGTGGCATTTTTGATGGGGCTGATGGTGAACATTTTATAGACAGATTTTGCATGCCTGTAGCCCCGGCGGTCTATTTCATATTTATCTGGTGCCCAAGATTTGAATACATGCCCAAATACCACCAGTTCCTGATCATTAACATAGCCGCGATAGAGCTTAATGTCCAATTTCATATTAGTTTATTTTTAACTGCCTTTCCTTCCCAAATTAGTTATTTTTGAGCACAAGCTCAATAGAATGGCCGATTTTAGCAGGGTTTTAATGGTTGTCAATCCTATCTCGGGAGGTAAGGATAAATCTGACATTATTGAAGAAGTAGAAAAGCAGGTGTCGGAGAGAAATCTTGAACTCGAAATTTATTATACCTCCGGAAAAGGGGATAAAGAAGCCTTGTTTTCGATCATTGAAGATTACGACCCACAGCGCATTCTTTCTGTAGGCGGCGACGGCACCATCAAATTAATTGCTGAACTTCTCACCGACGATTCCATTCCCATAGGGATCTTCCCTGCCGGTTCGGCTAACGGACTTGCCGAGAACCTCAACCTTGACGGGAATAATGCTGAATTAACCCGCATTGCCCTGGGAAATAAGTTCAGGTTAATAGACGCGATCCTCATCAATGATGAACTATGCCTACATATTAGTGACATTGGCCTCAACGCAGCTTTAATTAAGAATTATCAGGAAGGAAACATCCGCGGAAAACTTGGCTACCTCATTCAGTCTATTCCTACTCTTATAAAAAGTGATTTTCCATTTCAGTTTAAAATAGAGGTTGACGGCAAGGAGATTTCCCGAAAAGCGGTGCTTATCGCTGTGGCTAATGCCAAAAAATACGGCACCGGATCAAAGATTAATCCGAATGGCAGGTATGATGACGGCAAGTTTGAAATTCTGATCTTTAAGGAATTCAATATTCCCCAAATTCTACAAACCTTCAGGGAGCACGTAGATTTAGATGAAGATTTCCTCGAGATCATTTCGGCAGTAGAGGCCAAAATCTTTAGCCAAAAAAATATCCCTTTCCAAATTGACGGCGAGTACAGGGGCGATATAAAAGAAGTAACTGCCCGCATCTCCCCCGTAAAAATAAAAATTGCGGTTCCCTAAAAATAATTCTACCTATCTTCTTCTACACTGGCATTATTGCAATTAATTAAGCGTTTTAATGCTTAATTAACAATACTTTAGGCTGCTATTAATTAAAATGGCTTTCAAAATCAGTAATTTAGATATCAATCTAACTAATTAAAAAAAGAAGAATTATGGCAGAGATCAAGATCGAAAAGAAAAAACCAATTTGGCCGTGGATCATCCTGGTTCTGGTCATTCTGGCAATATTATACTTTTTAGTATTTGCCGATGATGACAATGATGCCGATGATCTACAAACCGATCAGGTAGAAGAAACCACCTGGGATGAAGACCAGGACACCTGGGATGAACAAACAGATACTACCGGATGGGACAACGCCCAAGACACACTGTCTGCAACAGGACAGGGAGTATCGGGTTACCTGGCCTACATCGCAGATGAGTCTAAAATGGGTATTGACCATGAGTATACCAATAATGCCATCATTGAGCTTATGAATGCCGTGCAGGCAAAAGCCGATGAGATGAATTATGACATTAGTGCCGATATGCAGTCGGTAAGACAGGATGCACAGCAAATACAGCAGGATCCTAGCGCATTGACACACGCAAATAAAATTAAAGACGCCGGAATTAAACTGGCAAATATTTTAGAAAAAATGCAACAGGAGCAATTTCCTAACCTGTCTGAAGATGTAAATGAACTGAAAACTGCAGCCCAGGACATTGACCCTTCCACTCAAACTCTTGAACAAAAAGATCAGATCAAAGAGTATTTTGAGGAGGCCGGGGATGTTTTAAGAAAAATGAGCTAAACCAATTAAAAGAGAGATTATGACAGATAGAAAAGACAATAGAAAGCACTTATATTACCTCAACGAACTTTCGGACTTTAAAGTTGACAGCGATGATCCAGATGTGAGGGGATGGCCCGTGAAAGACGTTGATAACAGAGTGGTAGGAAAAGTAGACAACCTCCTGGTGAGCAAAGAAAAAAAGAGAGTGGTTTATTTAGACATTGAAGTAGATAAATCCATTATCGATGCCAACCACGATCCTTACGGGAAACCGGCATCGGGCAATGTTCACGAATTCATCAACCGGGAAGGTGAGAACCACCTCATCCTGCCTATAGGGATGGCAAGGTTAAACGTGGATGACAAATTTGTGTACACCAACAAAATTGACCACCGCACTTTTGCTGAAACCAAAAGATATGAAAAAGGTTATGACATTGACCGCGACTATGAAGTAGTTGTGCTGGAATCATATAACCGCGATTTCGACGATACAAACAGTCGGGATTTTGACAGCAACAGCCAAAATGATCTGGATGAAGAAAGAAGAAGGATGAGAGAAGCAGATCGCGATAAAAATCAGGACGCAGAAGGTAAGATAGCCGGTAGAAGTGGCACACTTGCCGATGACGACCGAAGGACTGTAGATCGCGACCGGGATGCCTTAACCGGAAATGAAACCGGAAAATACTCCGATCGCCGCTCTGGCGGAACAATCCCTGAAGATGATTCTTTCTATGACAGGGGAGAATTTGACCAAACCAAGTACCGCAGATAACAAACCGCACCTGTAAATAGACCAGAGGCTTTTAAAAAGTTGTAAGTATTCCATATTTTGAAAATTCTTGAGAAACCTTCACGGGATCTCCGGTGTAAAATGGAATCTTAACCCGCTTTTTAAAAGCCTTTTTTAATTTCTTTTTAGCCCATGAACTACAAAAAAATAACATTTCCCAATGCCGATGGCCTCGAACTTTCGGGTTATCTCGAACTGCCTTTAAACACGCATCCCCACAGCTATGTGCTTTTTGCCCACTGCTTTACCTGCAACAAGAATTTTTTCGCGGTGAAGAACATTGCAAGAGCCTTATCGGCTAAAGGTTACGGGGTACTGCGTTTCGATTTTTCGGGACTGGGCGACAGTGATGGGGAATTTGCCGATACCACTTTTTCGGGAAATGTAGAAGACCTGCTTGCGGCTGCCGAATTTCTTGCTGAAGAATATGCTGCTCCCGAAATGCTCATTGGCCACTCTCTTGGCGGGGCAGCCACTATCTTTGCCGCCAACAAGCTGCCTTCAGTAAAAAGCGTGGTCACTATTGGCGCTCCCTCTTCTCCCGTGCATGTTAAACATTTGCTGAAATCCAATCTCGAAGAGATAGAGAAAAACGGTGTGGCCGAAGTTAACGTAGGCGGCAGGAGCTTTAGCATTAAAAAAGATTTTCTTGAAGACATCAATACCCACGACCTCAGCCTTTTTGCACGAGATCTCAAAAAGGCCTTTTTGATCATGCATTCTCCACAAGATGCAGTGGTGAACATAAGCAATGCCGAAACCCTGTACAAAAGTGTAAAACATCCAAAAAGCTTTGTATCTCTAGATGGGGCCGATCACTTGCTTACCAACAATGAAGATTCCAAATATGCAGGGAGCGTAATTGCCGCCTGGGCTTCGCGCTACCTCGAAATTCCCGAAGATAAAGTACTCCAAACCAGTCACCAGGTGGTAGCCAACCTTGGCAATGATGGTTTTACCACACAAATGCGGGCAGGCAGGCACTATTTTATTGCCGACGAACCTAAATCTTTTGGAGGGGAAGACTTTGGGCCTTCCCCATACGAACTGCTTTCAGCCGGTCTCGCTTCCTGCACTTCCATGACGATTCAAATGTACGCCAGGCGCAAAAAATGGCCTTTACTGAATGTGGAAACCCATGTAGACCATAAAAAAAGCCATGCTGAAGACTGCGGGAACTGTGAAAGAAACACCGCTAAAATTGACATTTTTGAGAGGGAAATTGTGCTTGAAGGAAAGCTTGACGAGCAACAACAAGAAAAATTACTCGAAATTGCCGATAAATGCCCGGTACACCGAACGCTTTCCAACAAAGTTACCATTACCACCCACCTCAGGAAGAAATAGTCGACGTAAACACCAATTTTCGGCTTTGGCAACAGGTAATTTCAGTATTTATCTAAAAAAGAAGGTTATAAGAGGATTTTCAGGTTAATTCAGCAAAGAAAGCTTAAGCTTCCGAAGCATTTTTTCTGAATTTCATTGTTAAGCTCTCCTTAAATTTTTGGCTACCAAAATGCCATATTCTAATTTAGTCGATTGTTACTAATTTAAACTAACTAATATGAAACGTATAGGAATATCCGCAGTTTTGGCAGCAGCCTTAGTATTCACCAGTTGCAAAAACGAAAACCAAACCGCTGACGAACGTGTAGACGAACATACCAACCTCACCCAGCAGGAAGAAGAAGCTGGCCCGGGAGATACTTATGTTCAGGATGAACTAACCATACAAGTAGAGCCAAGAAGTGGCAGCAATGTTTCCGGAACCATCACTTTTGTTCAGGAAAACGATGAGGTAACCATGACCGCCGAACTTACCGGCCTTGAAGAAGGCATGCACGCCATTCACCTTCATGAAAACGCCGATTGTTCTGCTGAAGACGGTACCTCTGCCGGAGGACACTGGAACCCCACTTTTGAAGACCATGGGGAATGGGGTGACGAAAACGGATACCACCGCGGTGACATTGGTAATTTTGATGTTAATGCCAACGGCGAAGGTAGTGTGACCTTCACTACAGATGAATGGTGTATTGGATGTGAAGATGAGAAAAAGAACATTCTAAACAAAGCTGTTATTGTACATGCGGGAGTAGATGATTATACTTCCCAGCCTAGCGGAAATGCAGGTACCAGAATTGGTTGTGCAGAGATAAAGATGTAGGTACATCTATTGCTATCAATAAAAAAAGAGGCTGCCCTATAGTATTTAGGCAGCCTCTTTGCAATTAAATCAACACTAAAACTAACCTAGTTTTTAAGATCAAACCTGTCAAGGCTCATCACCTTGTCCCAGGCTTTTACAAAGTCTTTCACGAATTTTTCTTTAAAGTCGCTCTGTGCATAAACTTCGGCAAGGGCGCGGAGTTCAGAGTTAGATCCAAAGATAAGGTCTACACGGGTTCCGGTCCATTTTACTTCCTGAGTCTTGCGGTCACGTCCTTCAAAAACTTTTTGAGAATCATCTTTGGCTGCCCAGGTAGTGGTCATGTCAAGCAAATTCACAAAGAAGTCGTTGGTAAGCTGTCCGGGACGCTTGGTAAATACGCCGTGCTGTGACCCGTCATAATTAGCTCCCAGCACTCGCATTCCTCCTACCAGCACGGTCATTTCTGGCGGAGTAAGAGAAAGCAACTGTGCCTTATCAACCAGCATTTCTTCAGCCGAAGTTGAAATATATTCGCTTTGCTTCACGTAGTTTCTGAAACCGTCTGCTCTTGGCTCCAGTGGTTCAAAAGCTTCAGCATCTGTCTGCTCTTCTGTAGCATCGGTTCTTCCGGGCGCAAATGGAACCCCAATTTCATAACCTGCGTCTTTGGCTGCCTTCTTCACCGCAAGGTTTCCGGCAAGCACAATAAGATCGGCTAAAGACACTTTTTTGTTACCTTTTTGTGCCTGATTGAATTCCTGCTGAATCTCTTCAAGCTTGTTCAAAACCTTTTGTAATTGCGGCGGATTGTTTACTTCCCAGTGTCTTTGGGGCTCAAGGCGCACGCGGGCTCCATTGGCTCCTCCCCGCTTATCTGAATTCCTGAAAGTAGAAGCCGATGCCCAGGCAGTGGTAACCAATTGAGAAACAGTTAAGCCTGAAGCGAAGATTTTCTTCTCCAGTGCTGCAATATCGTCACGGTCTATTAAATCGTGATCTACTTTTGGAAGGGGATCCTGCCAAAGTAGTTCTTCAGAAGGTACTTCGGGCCCCAGGTATCTTGAAATAGGCCCCATATCACGGTGCGTCAACTTATACCAGGCCCTGGCGAAAGCATCTGCAAACTCTTCGGGGTTTTCGTGGAAATGTTTTGAGATTTTGTAGTACTCCGGGTCTTCCCTTAAAGCTATGTCTGAAGTTAACATAAAAGGGGCATGCTTCTTATCGGGGTCGTGAGCATCGGGGATAACTCCTTCTCCAGCCCCGTCTTTTGGTCTCCACTGCCATGCGCCTCCGGGGCCTTTATAGCATTCCCATTCATAGCCAAAAAGGTTGTCAAAGAAGTAATTGCTCCACCTGGTAGGCGTTTGTGACCAGGCACCTTCAAGTCCACTTGTAATGGTGCTTCCGGCGTTTCCTGTCCCAAATTTGTTCTTCCAGCCCAATCCCATTTCCGTGATATCGGCACCTGCAGGTTCTGCCCCCACGTGCTCCACAGGGTCGGCTGCCCCGTGTGTTTTTCCGAAGGTGTGGCCCCCGGCGATCAATGCTACGGTCTCATAATCGTTCATGGCCATTCGGCCAAAGGTCTCGCGAATATCCTGCGCAGAACCCAGCGGATCTGGATTTCCGTTTGGCCCCTCGGGGTTCACGTAAATAAGCCCCATGTGGGATGCTGCAAGAGGTTGCTCCAATTTGTTGTCTCGGGCATAACGCTCTTTATTACCTACCCATTCTCCTTCAGAACCCCAGTAAATATCTTCTTCAGATTCCCAGATGTCTTCACGGCCACCGGCAAAACCAAAAGGCTTTAAGCCCATAGATTCGAGGGCCACGTTTCCGGTAAGTATCATAAGATCGGCCCAGGAGATCTTTCTTCCGTATTTTTGTTTTATTGGCCATAGTAAAAGTCGGGCCTTATCGAGGTTGGCGTTATCGGGCCAGCTGTTAAGAGGTGCAAATCTTTGGGAACCTGAACTTGCTCCTCCCCGCCCGTCACTAATTCTATAAGTACCTGCACTGTGCCAGGCCATGCGTATAAACAATCCGCCGTAGTGCCCAAAATCGGCTGGCCACCAGTCCTGCGAATCGGTCATGAGTTCATGAAGGTCTTTTTTTACTGCCTCCAGGTCAAGGCTTTTAAATTCTTCAGCATAGTCAAAATCCTCATCCATAGGATCGGAAAGATTGGAGTGCTGTCTTAATATATGTAGGTTTAACATATTTGGCCACCAGTCGCGGTTTGAAGTACCGCTTCCGGCAGTTTTGTCTACCGCCCCCCCAAGGAAAGGACATCTGCTGGATTCGTTCACTTCCCAGGCTTTGTGAGTACCCGGTGAATTACGGTGTTCGTTCTGTGCCATATTGATAATTTTTTAGTTAATATCTGAACATAAAAATACAATAATTTGAACTTATACCTTTCATAAAACCATTGGAAAAATTGATTGTTTATCAGAAAAAAATCGATAATGGTTCAAAAAATCACTTATAGAAAATAACTATGAGAAATTATAAATCCATAGATAATACCACCATACAGGCTTAAAATTCACGTGAAAAAGCGATTTTGTAACTGTCTTTCCCAGGCTCTTCTTTTTCCCAGGAGTTTATCCATAAGTTAGTTCAAGTTTTTCTGTTCCCTTAGAAGTTATACATTTGTCTGCTATGATCAGAATATTTCTCTTAGGTCTCTGTAGCCTTTTGCCTTCTATTCTTTCTGCACAATTAGTGAATATTGAATCCAAACGCATGCAGACCGATTCTATAAGGTTTACCCTCAACGCCGATTTTTCTTTCAATCACACTAACAATGACGGCGAACAGGTAAACCAGGTAGACGCATCACTAAGCACACAATTTAAATCGAAAGACCTGGAGAAAATTTATTTCTTTCTGGGCAACTACAAGCTCATAGATTCCGAAGAAGGAAACCTGCAAAATGCCTGGTTCCTTCACGGCCGGTTTAATTATAAGTTCAACGAAGCAATAAGATTAGAAACCTTTGTACAGGGGCAGTACAACCAGTTACTCGTGGTAGAGCAGCGCAATCTTATAGGAGCGGGGCTACGGTTCAAATTAGTAAATAAACTGCGGTTCACTAGCTATGCGGGCAATAGTTATATGTATGAAATAGAATTCAGCGAACAATCGGGAACCACCATTTATAATCAGCGTAACAGCACTTATCTCACTTTATCTTACACCCCGGAATCCCAGAAATTTTCTGTTGCCAATACGGTTTATTATCAGCCGCTGTACAAAGAAATAAGTGACTACAGGATTTTAGAGCAATTCCGGTTAGATATTCCTCTTTCATCCTGGCTAAAAGTTTTTAGCCTTTACAACTATTACTATGATAGTAAAACTCCTTTAGGCACTAAAGAATACACCTCCGATCTGAACATAGGGATTGGGATTAGTTTTTAAGGCTTTGTCATTTCAACAACGGCAGGAATCCACTGTCCTTCTTGTCATTCCGACGAAGGAGGTATCTCATCACGATGTGCCGTCACGTTCGCCACTCCAATTATCTCCTCACTCATATGAGACCCTTCCTGCGTCAGGGTGGACAAACAACAGCGGATTGTTTTGTCCTTCCAACAACGGCAGGAATCTACCCCTCCTTTTGTCATTCCGACGAAGGAGGAATCTCATCCCGTTGCGCCGTTCCTTTTGTCATTCCGACGCAGCCTGTCGCAAGCAGGCAGGAAGGAATCACTTCCAATTGTGCGCACCTGTAACCAACTCCAAAAAATACGCCCCAATATGTAAAGACCCCAAATTTTTTACTAATTTAATACATTACTAACCAGGTAATTAATGATTGAATACACAGAAGGGATTTACAAATTCTATGTCTATATACTCACCAATAAATATAGAACCACCTTCTATGTGGGCGTCACCAATAGTTTAAAAAGGAGGTTAGGCGAGCATAAAAATTCTATTAACCAGGGTAAAAAAACTTTTGTAGGGCGCTATAACTTATCAGAACTAATATATTATGAGACCTACGGATGGATCCAGCAAGCTATTGCCAGGGAAAAGGAATTAAAAGGATGGCGAAAGGAAAAGAAACTGAATTTGATTCGCAGTAGTAATCCTAAAATAGAATCCCTGAATCATCATTTTGAATAAGACAGGTTCTAACAATTCTCACCCTCCTTCTCATTCCAACGAAAGAGGAATCTCATCCCCTTGCGCCGTCCCGTTCGCAATTCCAATTATCTCCTCACTCATATGAGACCCTTCCTGCGTCAGGGTGGACAAACAAAGGCGGATTGTTTGTCACTCCAACAACAGCAGGAATCCATCCCCGTTTGTCATTCCGACGAAGGAGGAATCTCATCCCGTTGCGCCGTCCCGTTCGCCACTCCAATTACCCCCTCACTCATATGCGACCCTTCCTGCGTCAGGGTAGAAAAACAACAGCGGATTGTTTTGTCATTCCAACAACGGCAGGAATCCACTCCCCGTTTGTCATTCCGACGAAGGAGGAATCTCATCACAAAGTGCCGTCACGTTCGCCACTCCAATTACCCCCTCACTCATATGCGACCCTTCCTGCATCAGGGTGGAAGTTGTTGGCAACAATAACTGACACCGACCACTTACCCCCGCTTTTCAGTTCACGATAAAATTCGTCCTGTCCAGCCCGGTGTTCCCGTGAACAGGATCATAAGCATACACCAGCAGCTCGTACAATCCGGGTTCCAGTGTAGTTTCCGCAGAAAAAGTACTGGGCTTCTCCCCGGCCTCAAGTTGCAGTTCCTGTACCTGTTTGCCATCCCTTTTCAGCACCGCAGTAAGCTCATATTGATTGGCATCCCAGATTCCTCCGGGAGTAACAGGGCAGCCGCACATCATCACCACATTGGCCTTAATGTCAATTGTACTTTCGCTCCCTGTTCGCTCGTGGGTTTGGGGAGAGAGTATATCTACCACAAATCCCGGAACCTCAAGCACAAGGCCCTCGCCGCTAATGTCTTTCCCCGGCAACAGCCACAACTGGGTACTGCTCACAACCCGCGCCTGCTTCTTGTTATAGGGCGCAATAGCTTCAACGCTCACAAAAACCGGCTCCTCCAAATCTAAAGTTGCAAGAAAGCCTGCGGTTTGCTCATCGGTGAGCCGCTGGTTCCGGCTGTGGGGCTCTTGCATGATAAGCTGTGTATCTCCGGTGCTTCCGGTGGTCATCCCGCTGGCCAGCAGTTCTCCGGTTTCAGCGTTTTTAATGAGGATCTTTGCCCCTCCAATCGAACTGCCAATAAATTTGGCATCTTTAGACCTAACCCTTACCATAACATCGGTTTCCTGCGCCTGTAGCACCGGCATGATCATCAAAAACACCAGCCCAAGGCTTAAATACATCTTTTTCATTTTTCTCATTTTAATTCTTCTAATTTACGCCACTGTAAGCAGATTAAAAAAACTGCCCTCAAATTCTGAATCATGCCTTTTAAGAGCTGTTTTAAAAGCTCTTCGAAAAAATACCTTTCAAAAATGGCATTTTCAAAGCCTCTTTTTCTGCGGAAATAATTCAGAAGAAAATCATCTTCAGCAATCATTTCATTCACTGAAATTTCCCTTAGATCGCCCATCTGCCTGAAATTCAAGAATTCCTGAAGCCCGTTTCTCCCTGTAATTCCCTAAAGAGTCTGAAGCAAGATCAATTTCCTGGGCTGCATCTTCAAAAATGTATTTTTCCAAGCTTTCTTTCTGCGGAAAAATCCGGTTTCCTGCTAATTCTAATGCCCCTGAACAGCCTGCAAGCCTCTAAAATTGCTAACTTTATGCTCCTGAAGTTTTCCGCATGAAAAAGCTATTTTTCCTCTTCATTTTTTTCGCCTTTTTTGCTTCCTGTAGCACAGATGATGATGCCCAAAAAGAACCTGAACCCACTCCTCCCGTTTCAGAAGGGCTGCCGGTGAGGGCAGTAGATATTTCGGCTTTCCCGGAAATTGATGCCGCCGGAACCATTTTTTACAACGCCACGGGCAAGAAAGAGGATTTTCTTGACATTTTAAAGCAAGCCGGGGTGAATACGCTGCGGCTCAGGTTGTGGGTAGATCCTGCCCGGGGGCATTCTGGTTTTGAGGAAGTGAAGAATTTCTCAAAAAAACTCAAAGCCCGGGGTTTTGACATCTGGCTAAGCCTGCACTATTCGGACACCTGGGCCGATCCGGGAAATCAGGCCCGGCCTGAAAGCTGGCAGCAGCTTTCTTTTGAAGCTCTCAAAAATCAGGTTTACAACTATACTTTTAGGGTTGTTGAAGAGATCAAGCCGGAATACATCCAGGTGGGAAACGAGATAAATTCCGGGTTCCTTTTTCCGGAAGGAAATATTTCTGAAAATCCCGATCAGTTCAAGGAACTACTGCAGGCCGGCACAAGTGCGGTTCGCGAAGCAAACCCTGCTTCCCAAGTCATCATCCACTTTGCCGGACTCGAGAATGCCGACTGGTTTTTTGGCCAGGTCGCCGGTGTAGATTACGACATTATCGGGCTTTCTTATTATCCAGTCTGGCACGGCAAAAATCTTGACCTCCTTGAAAACACGGTAAATTCTCTGGCTTCAAAGTACCAACGCAAGCTGGTGATTGCTGAAACTGCCTATGCTTTTAGCTTAGGTTATAACGACTGGACCAACAATATAGTGGGCCTCGAGGAACAGTTAGTGCCTGGATATCCCGCTTCAGCAGAAGGGCAAAAAGCCTTTTTACAGGGAATTTCTGATATTATGGAAACCTCTGACGCCGGCATCGGATTTTCTTACTGGGGCGGCGAACTTGTGGCCTGGAATGGCCCCGAATCTACGGCAGGTTCCCCCTGGGAAAATCAGGCGCTGTTCAATTTTGACCACAAGGCACTTCCGGTACTGCAGGTTTTCAACCAGGAGTAGGCTTTCTAATTCTAGATATTTTTTTCCTTGAAAACCCTTTTTTGTAAAATCAAAACCCTGAAACTTCAGGCTGTCAAAAAAGATATTTTAAGGCAGTTTTATTGAATTTAAAATTTGGTAAGAAAACAAATTTCCGAAGCAACCGCCTAAGCATTTCCCGGGCCGGTTTGTAGTTTTTTTACCGGCAACTCGCCAGATTCTATCATTTTATTTGTGTGCTCGTACCCCACTTTTATGATCTCTTCGATCTTGCTGAAATCGAGCAGCGTATAATTCTGCATCTTAGGCGGGTCTATCAAAAAATCGCACAGCGCCATTTCTGGTTTTGAATTTTGGGTAATCCCGAGATTAATAGCCCGTTCCATGATACTTCGCGGCCCAGGAAAACTGTCTTTTTGCCCGGCAAAATTCACGTGAGACCCTATAAGGTACCTGCATTTTTCCCTAATGGCCGAAGCCGGAAGGTTGCACAGGAGACCGCCGTCAACATAGTTTCCTTCCTCGAGCACAATGGGCGCAAAAACCCCCGGCACCGAGCAACTGGCAATCACATAATCAAAAAGGGCGCCCGTGCTTCGGGTTTCGCCACAGGCCTTGTTGAGATTGGAAAGTGCCAGGTAAAATGGCTTTTTCAGGTTTGAAAAGTCATCTTCAGCTATATATTTTTGCAGGGCCACCTTCATTTTTTCCAGTTTGTAAAGTCCGGTGCGCCTCCACGAAAAATTGGTCATTTTAGAGAAGGTTTCTTCAGTAAGGATATTTTTGATCTTTTCGGGCGAATACCCTGCGGCATAAAGCACGCCCACAACCGCCCCCATGCTGGTACCCGAAATGATTTGCGGCTCAATACCATGTTCGTGAAGTGCCTGCAGCACCCCCACGTGGGCGTAACCGCGGGCACTGCCGCCGCTTAGGCTTATCCCCACTTTGTACTCGTATTTTTTTCTGAAGGGAAAGATCTCCGATAGGTTCAAGTGCTATTGATTTAGGGTTTAGTAGTCGATCAACAGCCTGCAAGATAACATTTTTGCAGGTGGTTATTTAAGAATAATAAAGCTGCACAATAGAATTTATTGCCGAAAACCTACTTTAAAAGACCTCCCGGAAATGACATTTTTGACACCTCTTGCAGCTGTTGCCTGCAAATAAAAAAACTGTAACTTTAGAAATCTTCAAGTTTAAAACTTTGAAACACAGTTTTAAGCGCGAAAACCAAACTTAAAAATAGCCTGTCTGAAACCATATTTATTAAAATATAGCTCCCCTGCCGGTTTGAAAAGCCACGCTGCCCGCCGGCTGTGGCCAGCTATTTTTTGTATTCTCTGGCTCTTTGCCGCCTGTACTCCAAAGCTAAGCCCCGAAGAAGCCCCTATCCCCAAACCTGAGGCATTTAATGCTTCGGGGGAGATTGAGCTCCCCAACGAATGGTGGACGAGCTTTCAGGATCCTGTACTGGACTCCCTTGTGCTCAAAGCTTTGCAGGAAAACCTGGCTCTGGCAGGAAACTGGCAGCAGTACAGAGCTTCCCTGGCTATTGTAAAAAGGGAAAAATCCTTTCTTTTTCCGCAGATCGATTTTTTTTGCTGAAGCTTCCAAAAATGGATTTGAAAACACATTTTCTGAAGAGGTGCAGTTACAAACCGGGCTTGCCGCTTCTTATGAACTCGACCTCTGGGGCAGGATTCGTGCCGGTGTACAGGCCGAAAAATATACTGCGGAAGCTTTTCTTTACGATTACCGGGCTGCCGCAATGAGCATTTCGGCCGAGATCGCCAATACCTGGTACCAGCTGCTAACCGCCCGCCGGCAACTACAGCTGGTGCAGGAACAAATAAGAACCAATGAAAATATTGTAAGACTAATTAGGGCACGGTTTGCAGGCGGGCAAATTCGCGCTGTAGATATTCTGCGGCAGGAACAGCTGTTGGAAAGTACCCGAAATCAAAAGATATTTTATGAAACCAATCTAGAGCTGCTGGAAAACCGCCTTGCTGTTTTACTGGGCCGCCCGCCTCAGAATATTGAAGATTTTACGGAAGGTCAAATTCCAAACCTGCCCCCACTGCCCCAAACAGGCTTGCCCCTGGAGCTCATTCGGCGCCGGCCCGATCTACAGCAGGCTTACAACCTGGTGCTGGCCGCCGACAGGGAGATGGCTTTTGCAGTGAGGAGCAAATTCCCGGTGATCTCGCTTGATGCCCGTGGCAGTTTTCGGGCTGAAGATGCCGGCAACCTCTTTGAAAACTGGACCTACAGCCTTGCAGGCAACCTGGTGGCTCCCCTCATTTACGGCGGAAGATTATCGGCTGAAGTTGATCGCGCAGCAGCAGTTAAGCATCAGCGGTTGTATGAATATGGCCAGGCTGTTCTTATTGCTTTTGAAGAAGTTGAAAACGCACTTCTTCAGGAAATGAAACAAAATGAAAGACTGGAGCTGCTGGAAAGGAGGCTCGAACTATCAGAAAAAACTTCGGAACAATTGAGAATAGAGTTTTTAAACGGATTAAGTCCTTATCTTGATGTGCTGCTGGCACTTGATGAGCAACAGCAGTTAGAAAGGGAGATGCTGGCAGCGCGGCAGGAGCTGCTCGAAGTACGCGTAGGGCTGTACAGGGCTTTGGCCGGATCTTTTGAAACCCCGGAAGAAACCTCATTATAAATTCAACGTATGAGCACCAAAAAGATCGTTCTTATTTGCGCAGGCATCATTGTATTCGCCATAGCGGTGACTGCATTTATATTCATGAGCGAACCCACGGCTCAAAAAGAAGGTGCCACCCGCGAAATGGCCATGCTGGTTAGCGTTACTGAAGTCGAGGCCGGTAACTTCTCACCTCTGCTGGTAGCAACCGGCACGGTAGAACCGGTGGAAGATGTTATTGTGAGTGCCCGGGTGGGCGGTGAAGTCGTGAAACGGTCTGAAGCTTTTGTACCTGGCGGATCGGTAAAAAAAGGAGATGTTTTATTCCAGATCGATCCTGCCGATTACCGGAACAACCTGGAGCTGCGCCAGAGTGAATTATTGCAGGCCCAAACCGAGCTCGATGTGGAAATGGGCCGGCAGCAAGTAGCCCAGCAGGACCTGGAGCTTATAGGCGGCCAAAGCCTTAGCCCACAGGAGCAGTCATTGGTGCTGCGACAACCCCAGTTAAACGCTGTAAAAGCCAGGATCAAAGCCGCCCGTGCAGCGGTAGATCAGGCTAAACTGGATCTTGCCCGCAGTAGGGTTCGTGCTCCGTTTGATGCGCACATCATCACTCAAAATGTGACCACCGGCTCCCAGGTTGCCCCCGGTGAAGATCTAGGCCGTTTGGTAGGCACAGAAGCTTACAGGGTGATATTGAGCCTGCCGGTTTCCCGCTTAAGGTGGCTGCAGTTTCCCAATTCCCAACAGGAAAAAGGTTCCCCTGTAAAGATAAGAGACACTGCTGCCTGGCCAGCCGGCTCTTACCGAACGGGATACCTTAACAGTCAGGTAGGAGCGCTGGACAATCAAACGCGTTTGGCCCGGATACTGGTAGAAGTCCCCGATCCCCTGGCGCAGGATTCGGCTAAAGGCAAGCCCGAACTTATCATAGGCACTTTTGTGGAATGTTTGATAGAAGGCTATGAGATTCCAGATGTGGTACGGATAAATCGCGATCATTTGCGGGAGAACAATCAGGTTTGGGTGATGCAGAACGGGACCCTCAATATAAGAGAGGTCGAAGTGCTACTTACAGATACTCAATACGCATACATACAACAAGGTTTGAAAGCAGGCGAGAAAATTATTACCACCAACCTTAGCACTGTAGCAGAGGGAGTGGCCGTGCGCACCGAAATGGATAGCACGAGGGGCAGTACACCTATACATAAAGACAGTATACATTAATGGCCGAAAAGAAAACCCATATCCGCAAAGAAGGAATCATCGCCTATATGGCCCGCAATTCTATTGCTGCCAATTTAATGATGGTTCTGCTTATAGCAGGAGGTATCTGGACGATGATGCAGATTCAGAAAGAGGTTTTTCCGCAGTTTCAGTTAGATTATGTGAATGTGAATATACAGTACCCGGGTGCCGCCCCAGCCGAAGTAGAACAGGGAATACTATTACCGGTTGAAGAAGCCATCCGCGGAATTCAGGGCATTAAAGAAATTGTCTCCACAGCCAGGGAAGGATCGGGTGAGGTGGTGATAGAACTCATTGCCGGCTCCAACCGCATGAAGGTTTTCCAGGACATTGATCAGGCCGTGAGCCGCATACGCACCTTCCCCGACGATATTGAACAGCCCGAGGTAAGCCTGCAGCTGCAACAGCAGGATGTAATGGAAATAAGCCTGTACGGCCAGGTTGATATCTGGACGCTGCGCCAATTGGGCGAACAGCTGCGCAACATCCTGTTGAGCAACCCCAGCATCACCCAGGTGGAACTGGGAAACGTACCCGATTACTTTACCCACATCGAAATTCCGCGGAACAACCTCCGCAAGTACAATCTTACCCTGAACCAGGTGGCACAAATTGTAGCCGAATCGAGCGAAGATGTTCCTGCAGGAGCCGTAGAAACAGCATCGGGCGAGATCCTGCTAAGAATGAAAGAAAGAAAACAGTGGGCAGAAGAATTCAGGAAGATTGCGATCATTAATTCAGATTCCGGGGCAAAAGTGACTCTTGGCGAGATCGCCAAAGTAACCGACGGCTTCGAAGAAACCGGATTTCACGGGCAGTTTAATCGAGAACCGGCTGTTAGTTTGAGCATATACAGGGTGGGAAATCAATCTCCCCTCGATATTGCCGACGAGGTTTACAGAATTCTCGAAGAATACCGCCTCCCTCCCGGGGTAAAATACCGCATAGACAGTAATCGTGCAGAAGATTATAACGAACGCCTCTCACTGCTCACCGAAAACGGACTTATGGCGGTGGGCATTGTACTCATCATCTTAACTCTTTTCCTGGAATACAGGCTGGCATTCTGGGTGATGATGGGTATGTCAATATCTTTTATTGGCGGAATTATTTTTCTTCCGCTGGTAGGGGTGAGCATTAACATGATCTCGATGTTCGGATTTCTGGTGGTACTGGGAATTGTAGTAGATGACGCCATTGTTGTGGGTGAAAATGTGTATGAATACCGCAAAAAAGGCCTAAGCCCCATGAAAGCTGCCATTGCCGGCACCAAAGATGTTTCGCGGCCTGTGGTATTTAGTATCGCTACCACCATTATTGCCTTTGTACCCTTACTGCTCATGCCGGGAGAAACAGGGAAATTCTGGTGGCCGCTCCCGGTGGTGGTGATCGTGATCCTGGTAGTATCCCTGTTTGAGGCCCTGTTTATTTTGCCCTCGCACCTGGGGCATCTCAAGGAGAAAAGGCCAAAAGGCTGGGCCCTGAGACTGGAAGACCTGCAACAAAAATTTGCTGATGCTTTCAACAGGTTTGTAGATAAATACTACCGCCCTCTTCTAGACAAGTCTTTAAAATATCGTTACATAACGCTTACCGCGGCCATTGCTCTTTTGATCATTGTGGGTGGGTATGGCTACAGTGACCACATGGGAATGATCATGATGCCCGAGGTAGCCGCCGATGAAATTGAAGCCGGAGTGCGCTTGCCCGAAGGCACCACAACCTTACAGGCTGCCAAAGTAGCCGAAGAGATCACCAATTCTACCTTTGAAATGTTTGATGAATACGACCTTTTTGAAGTTGCCGAAGGTGTAAAGACAAACGTGAGGGGCCAGAACTTTATTGATGTAGAAATTGTGATGAAACCACCCGATGAACGGGAGACCACCGCAAAAGAGGTCATTGCCCTATGGCGGGATAATATTGGAGAAATTGAAGGTGTAGATCAAATCACTTTTGAAGCCGAACGTGGCCCCGGGGGTTACCAGCAGGCCATAAGCGTAGATCTTAGCCATAACAACATTGAGGTGCTTGAAAAAGCCAGTACAGCTTTTTCTGAAAGACTTGAAGCCTTTGAGAACACCCGTGATATTAATGACAATTATAACAAAGGTAAGCAGCAATTTGATTTTAAGCTGCTTCCCGAAGGCCGGAACCTGGGGCTAACCTCCAATGAAGTAGGCCGGCAGGTAAGAGATGCTTTTTATGGAGCCCTGGCCATGCGACAGATGCGAACTACCAACGAGATAGAAGTACGGGTAAAATTGCCTTTGGAAGAAAGGCGGGATATTCAAAACCTGGAAAATTTTCTCATTAGAACGCCCCAGGGCATAGAAGTACCCCTGCTTGATGTGGTGAGAATAGAACAGGATGAAGCTTTCAGCAGCATTAACAGGCGCGATGGCCGGCGGGTTGTGAACGTGGGGATGGACGTTGAGCCGGCCAATACAGTGGGCCAGGTGCTGGCAGCAATCCAGAATGAAATATTGCCCCAGTTAAGGGCAGATTTCCCCGGGCTCACCTGGACCTTTGAAGGGAGCCAGGCCGATATGCGCGAATCTACAGATTCCCTGTGGAGCAGCTTTGCCATGGCCATGCTCATCATTTATGTGCTTCTGGCCATCGCTTTCAACAGTTATGTGCAGCCCCTTATAGTGATGGCTGCCATCCCATTTGGTATAGTGGGCGCCGTGATTGGCCATATCCTGCTGGGTTATGACCTTTCGCTCGTAAGCTTGATGGGGGTAATTGCTTTGACCGGAGTGGTGGTGAATGACAGTTTGATCATGATAGATTACGCCAACAAAAAACGAAAAGATTGTTCAGTTTATGAGGCTATTCACGAAGCCGGACTCCGTCGTTTCAGGCCAATTATCCTTACTACGCTCACTACCTTTGGTGGGTTAACACCAATAATCCTGGAAACCTCGAGCCAGGCATATTACCTCATCCCCATGGCCATTTCTTTAGGTTTTGGGATCATTTTTGCCACTTCTATCATCCTTTTGATCGTGCCCTGCCTCTATCTCATTTTAGAAGACGCAAAACTTTATTTAAAACACAAACAAACCGTGAAGCGCAAAATTTCTTCGGAAAATGCCTGAATTGCCTGCCATTTCTAAAAGCTTCCTTAACAGCCTTAACCGCTTCTTGAATTTTCTTATCTTTAGGTCTACACTGTAGAGAAGAAAGAAAAGTTTCCAAAAATGCCATTTTTGGCACCTAATACAGCAGAACCTTCAGCCAAGAACAATGACAAGATCACACTTCAAAAACCTCATTTTTAACAGGAACTATTTCATTTTCTTCAGCTTAATGCTGGGGCTTCAGCTTTGGCCGGCTATGACACTGCAGGCCCAAATTCCCGGAGTTCAGTCTGAAACAGAAGAACCGGCAGAGCCGCAGTGGCCCGATGATGCCCTTGAGAGACGCACGCCCCGCAGCAGTATTGCCGGCTTTATTTCGGCCGTGGCAGAAAAAAATTACGAAAAAGCAGGGGAATATTTTAAAGTTCCCGACGGTGAAGCTGAAGATGCCCGCAGCGCCAAACTGGCCCAACAGCTGGAAATTCTGCTCAACCAGCGAGGGCAAATCATGCCGTACTCCTGGCTTAGCAGGAATACTGAAGGGAGGCTAGATGATGATTTACCCAATCACCTCGAGCGCGTGGGGACCATTCATACTTCCGAAGAAAGTTTTGACGTGCTGCTCGAAAAAGTTGAAGGCCCCGAAGGTGGCCCGCTTTGGTTGTTTTCAGATCAAACCATTCAATATATTGAAGAACTCTCTTCACTTGAAGACAACGTCTTGCTCCTAAACCGCATCATGCCCGATATTTTGGAGCGAAATGAACTGTGGGGGGCAAGCGTGGGCCAGTGGCTGGCCATTCTCCTTCTTGCTGCGCTATGTTATGCACTGGCCTGGCTTATAATTCAGTTCTTTTTATACATCATCCCGCTGGTGTGGAAGAGGGCGCGTACCGAACCTACCTCGGGAGTGCTCCAGGCATTTGCCCTTCCTGTAAAATTGTACCTGGCCGTTTGGTTGTTTGTAATGACTTCAAACGAGATTGGAATTTCAATCATTCTGCGGCAAAGGTTTAGCGGACTCACCATTGTGGTTGGCCTGCTGGCATTTCTTATTCTTTTATGGCGTCTTGCCGAATTCCTCGGAACTTTCAGCACAAATAAAATGAGCTCCCGTGGAAACCTCTCGGGGGTATCGGTTGCTCTTTTTCTGAAAAGAGCAGCTAAAATTGCGATAGTAATCTTTGGTATTATTGCCATTTTAGGGGCAATAGGCTTTGATATCACTACAGGCCTGGCCGCATTGGGAATAGGTGGTTTGGCCCTTGCCCTGGGGGCGCAAAAGACTATCGAAAATTTTGTGGGCAGTGTAACCCTTATTACAGACCAGCCTATACGCGTGGGAGATTTTTGTAAGGTGGGCGAAACTGTGGGGACCGTTGAGAAGATTGGGATGCGATCTACCAGGATCAGGACGCTTGACCGTACCCTGATCACGATCCCAAACGGCGAATTCTCTTCCAGTAAAATAGAAAATTATGCCCACAGAGACAGGTTTTGGTTCCATCCTACCATTGCCCTGCGTTACGAAACCACCCCCGATCAAATTCGCTACCTGCTCGTTGAGCTCAGGGCCATTTTGTACGCACACCCCATGGTGACTTCCGATCCTGCCCGGGTACGTTTTACAGACCTGGGTGCAGACTCGATCAACCTCGAAATTTTTACCTATGTAAAGGTGAGCACCTTTGACGAATTTCTGGAAGTCAAGGAAGATCTTTTGTTGCGAATCATGGATGTGGTAAACGAAAGCGGAACCGGATTTGCTTTCCCATCGCAAACTATTTACTTCGGAAAAGACACCGGGCTTTCAAAGGAAAAATCGAAGTCGGCCGAAGAAAAGGTGCGCCAGTGGAAAGAAAAAGGCAGTTTACAGCTGCCCAAATTCGATCCTGAACACATCAAGGAGATCGAAGACAAAATTCCATATCCTCCCGAAGGCTCGGCCGAACAGAAGAACAAAGGCACGGGTACCATTCCGGGACTGTAGATTCAGCGGAGTTTTTTCAGAAATATATACACCACTGCTGCATTAATTTTAGATTGTGCAGCAGTGGCCTGATATTTGTTAAAATTTATAATACTTTACAGTATCCACCTAAATTTTAACCAAATGAATATCATTCTACTCCTCCTCGTCTCCTCTTTTTTAAATATTTCTATGGAAGCCCAAATCGTTTCGGGCACAGTTACAGATGAAAACAACACGCCTCTTCCGGGGGTCAATGTAGTGATAGAAGGCAGTAAAACCGCCACTCAAACCAATTTTGAAGGGAAATATTCCATAGAGGCTGAAGAAGGGGATCGCCTTGTGTTTAGCTATTTAGGCTACAAAACAGCCAAAATTAAGCTGGGAAAAAATAAAGTGGTAAATGTATCTCTTAAACCTGATACTTCGGCACTGGAAGAGAGCATCATAGTATCGGGCGTAAATAATTCACAGCTGAGAATTCGCGGGATGTCTTCTCTGCCGCCACAGCGCGAATCTTATAACCGAATAGAAGAAAACACCTTTAAAAGCGTAAATACTTCCCCGCTTTCCACATTTTCTATAGATGTAGATAAAGCTGCTTACAGCAACCTGCGTAGAATGATCAATAACGGACAGAAAATTCCCAAAGATGCGGTTAAAATTGAAGAGATGGTAAATTACTTTGATTACGATTATGCCGAACCCGTGGATGAACACCCCTTTGCCATACACACCAATGTGGCCGAAACGCCCTGGAACCATGAAACCCGACTGGTGAAAATTGCTTTACAGGGCAAGACCGTAGCCCTAAATGATGTGCCTGCATCAAACCTGGTATTTCTTTTAGATGTTTCGGGTTCTATGAATTCTCCCAATAAACTTCCGCTTTTAAAATCGGCATTTAAGCTCTTAACTTCACAACTCAGGGAAGAAGATAAAGTAGCTATAGTGGTTTATGCCGGGGCAGCCGGCGTGGTACTGCCCGCAACCAAAGGAAGTGACAAAAAAGCCATTTTTGAGGCCATAGATAAACTAAATGCCGGAGGTTCAACGGCCGGTGGCGAAGGCATAGAACTCGCCTATAAGATCGCACAGGAGAATTTCATTAAAAATGGAAACAACCGCGTGATCCTGGCTACCGATGGCGATTTTAACGTGGGGGCAAGCAGTGACCGCGCCATGGAAGACCTCATCAAAAAACAGAGGGATACGGGAATTTTCCTTACCGCGCTGGGCTTTGGAATGGGCAATTATCAGGATTCAAAGCTCGAAACCCTTGCTCAAAAAGGCAATGGTAACCATGCCTATATAGACAGCATGCAGGAAGCAAAAAGAGTACTGGGAACAGAGTTTGGCGGCAGTATTTACACCATCGCCAAAGACGTAAAGATACAGGTGGAGTTCAATCCTGCAAAAGTACAGGCTTACCGATTAATAGGCTATGAAAACAGGCTGCTGAATGATGAAGATTTTAACGACGACAAAAAGGATGCGGGAGAGCTGGGCAGCGGCCATACGGTAACAGCCTTATACGAGATCATCCCGGCGGGCGTGCACAGCAACTACTTAAAAGATATTGATGACCTGAAGTACAGCAAGAGAAGCTCAAAATCTTCTTCGGAAGAATTGCTCACTGTTAAATTCAGGTATCAAAAACCTGAAGGTTCCAAAAGTATTTTGATTAGCAAACCTCTTGAAGCTACTGTAGAGCCTATGGATGCCGATTTCAAATTTGCTTCGGCAGTGGCCCTGTTCGGGATGCAGTTACGCGAATCGGAATTTACCAATAAGGCTCCTCAAAGCCTGGTGATCTCTCTTGCCAACGCAGGAAGAGGCCAGGATCGCGAGGGCTATAGAGCCGAATTTATAAGACTGGTGAAAACATTAAGTTCCGGGTCCCATTCCAGTAACGACCTTACAGAAATGGACTAAAACTTCATCATCAACTGATTTTATAAGTTAATTAATAAAGAGAATGGCCTTACCGGCAATTAGCTGCCCCTCTTTTTATACATTCACGTTAAATAACAAGCCTTCCAAATGCCATTTTTGGGAGGTAAAAAAAATTTCACCATGAGTTTTCAGGACAATATAAGATTAGGAAAAACCGAAGAACTGCAGCAACAAATCGAAGCCGATCCGGCTTTAGTGAACCTGAGAGACGCTAAAGGCTTCCCTCCCATTATACTCGCTACATATTTTGACCAGCCTGCAGTAGCCAGGCTTTTGCTTGAAAAAGGTGCCGAGGTAGACGGCAGGGATGCCGCCGGCAACACCGCCCTTATGGGAGTGTGCTTTAAAGGCAATATAGACATCACCAAAATGCTGATTGAAAAGGGAGCCGATGTAAACGCACGAAATTCGGGGGGCACTACCCCTCTTATCTTTGCTGCCATGTTTGAACAACTGGAAATTATTCGTTTACTACTCGAAAATGGAGCAGATAAAACCATGAGGGATGCACAGGGTAATTCAGCTTATGCCTACGCACAGCAGAAAGAGAATAAAAATTTAATGGCAATTCTTAAAGAATAAGCCTCAGCATGAAAAAAACCAGATAATACGCCTGTTCTTTCATTTTTCGTAAAATTATTCCCTTAAAATTTACATAATTCGTTGGTTTTAAAAAGCTTTTCTTCTAATTTAGAAGGAAACCAACACAAATTATGATAGATAAAAAGATAAAAACCATGGCCCGAACCGGCTTTGTAGCCAAGGGAGTGGTGTATGGAATAATTGGAATATTAACCTTTAAAGCCGCCATTGATATGGGCGGCCAAAAAGCCGGTCAACTACAGGTGCTGGAGTTTCTCGAAAAACAGACATTTGGGAATATCCTGCTTGTGCTAATGGGCCTTGGTTTGGCCTGTTATGCTGCCTGGAGGTTTGTGCAGGCAATAAAAGATCCCGAAAATATTGGAGACGATAAAAAAGGAACTGCAAAAAGGATAGGTTTCTTTTGTAGCGGGCTCCTGTACCTGGGGTTAGGCGTACTCGCCACCCTCAAAGCTTTTGGTATGGGTCGAGGCAGTGGCGGAGGTTCCGGTTCTTCGGGCTCTGTACAACAGTCTTCCTTTCTGGCCAGTGAAACCGGCCTCTGGATTATTGGAATAGTTGGCGCAGGTATAATAATTGCCGGGATTTTTCAGTTTGTCAAGGCCTATAAAAATGATTACTACAAAAAATTGGGACTGGCCGCTCTGGGCGAGCAAAAAAAGAGGCAAAGTGTAAAGAAAACTGCAGAATTCGGCCTTAGCGCAAGAGGTGTGATCCTGGTGATTATAGGGTTCTTTGCTGTTAAAGCCGCTCTTAATTCCAATCCTTCAAATATCAAGACCACGCAGGAAGCTTTTTCCTTTCTTCAGGATTCTTCTTATGGCCCCTGGTTAATGGGAGTGGTGGCAGCAGGCCTTGTTGCCTATGCAGTTTACATGTTCCTAATGGCTAAATACAGAAGATTTCATGCCTAAAAAAATGGGGGATTTCACCTATATGAAAAGAGGAACCTATAGTAGTATTTTTACCCTGCCAATTAATAGATAAGTAATTTATTAAAGGCTTTTGTAAATTTTTAGAGTAAAGAAGAGAGATTGGGGGATCTCTCTTCTTTTTATATATCTGGCTGGTCTTTTTGAAAGATATAATTCACCGCCATTTTCGCGTGCAAATTTGTACTTTGTAACAAAGGAAGATCGGTGTCTTCTTCGTTAACTAAAATGGGCAGTTCTGTACATCCCATGATCACTGCCTGCGCCCCTCTTTCCTTTAGGAGCTGAATGTGGTCAAGAAAAAATGATTTTGCCGACTCCGTAAATTTCCCGCGGGTGAGTTCATGAGAAATATACTGGTGTATCTCGTCCATGAAATCTTCTTCTGGCACAATAACCTCAATGCCGAACTTTTCTTTAAGCCGCTTATGTAAAAAATCGCCCTTCATAGTAGGGCGCGTTCCAAGCAAGCCGAGCTTTTTATAGCCCTTGCTGCTTGCCTCCAGCCCAACAGCATCTGCAATATGCAAAATAGGAATAGAGATTTTATTGTGCACATATTCGTAGACAAGATGTGGTGTGTTGGCACATATCACTATGGCCCGGGCACCGGCAATTTCCAGTTTACGGGCTATATGCAAATAAGTGGTCTTAATTTTATCAACATCATGTTCCCTCATCAATTCTACATTAAGGCTGTATAAAATTAGGGGAGGGTTTGAATGGGTTCCGGTTCGTTTCCCGGCCATTTCGTTGATGAGCCGGTAATACACTATGGTTGAATGCCAGGAGGTGCCGCCAATTAATCCTAAAGTACGCATGAATGGAAAGTTTTTATAAAGGTAATTATATGCTTCCCGGGCAAGGGTGACCAAAGTCATTAAAAGAAAAAAAAGCATCCCGAAGGACGCTTTCTGCTATTTCGAAACCATTTTTGAGCCAAACAGGCTTACGAATTTACCTGAAATATATAGGCCCGATCAAATTGTTTCTTCATCCAGTTTTCAGGAATATTTATTCTGTTCTTTCGCCTTCCCATTGCGAAAATCCGCCAATGAGGTTATAGGTATTTTTAAATCCTCTTTGATCCATTATAGCGCAGGCCTGCCCGCTTCTGTTACCACTGCGGCAATAGACATAGTAATTCTTTTCTTTATCAAGCTTGTCCAGCTCATTAAGAAATTCCTGGGCTTTGTGAATATCAATAATTTTTGCCCCGGGAATATAACCTTCTTCCACTTCCTGGTCAGTTCTCACATCCAGGATCACAGCATCCTCGTCCTGGGCTGCTTTTTCTCTCCACTCTTCCTGATTTAATTCTTTCATGCTTATTTCTTCTTTAAGTTGTATTCACAAATATAAGGATCACCGGCACTTTTTCAGCTCTTTTTCCAGCCTAGATTTCCTCTTAAAACAGAAAAATTTTTCAAAAAATATTTTTTTAGAAAAATTTCCCTTATATATTTGCTATTCAAATGAACCTGATCAATAAAAATAACTGGTGGTGGAAGCACTTACGTCATTCGTCGTGAGCAACACCTCCTGTAATCATATACAAAGGCTTGTCAATCACGACA
>Ga0098069_100227_pt1 | contig 30773 bp, 42 predicted proteins | sample 27_taG_FD_92584 | JGI IMG/M metagenome (GOLD analysis project Ga0098069, IMG submission 92584) | Marine viral communities from Cariaco Basin, Caribbean Sea - 27_WHOI_OMZ | ecosystem: Environmental > Aquatic > Marine > Oceanic | place: Caribbean Sea: Cariaco Basin | collected 2014-11-09
AGAAAAAATCTCTAGGCTCTTCCAGCAGGCCTGAGCGCTACACGGGGTCGCAGAGTCCCGGAATTCGTGCAGCTGTGAAATGGCTAGGTCTTCCTTACTTTTATCGAAGGCCTAGTACCTTGCTGTGGGTTAGCAGGAGATATGGCACAGCGGCCTAATGTGGGACTATAAACAACAAAGAGGGATAAGGTGGGACGAGCGGCGAAATTTAGTGCCATAGATTCAGAGAGTTACATGCAGGCAGGCAGTATAAAGCGCCCGCATGATAGACGCCAGCAGTGCCAAAGATGCGCAAATTGAAAAAGAGGCCGTTCCTATGTGGAGCGGCCTCTTTCGTTAGATATTTGGCACAGCCTTACAACCACCCAGCCGACCAAACAGCCCGCCCGATAATCTCCAGCTCTGCCAAACGGTCACGCGGTACGATCACCTTATCGTACGCGCTGTTGGCGCTGATGATGGCTACCCCATCAAAGTTGCGCTGCAACCGCTTGGCGTAGAGGTGTCCATCCAGGCGCAGGATATAGATACCCTCGCCCTCAATGGTGGTGCGCGTGTGATCGATCAGCACCGTGTCACCGCTGTGCAGTACCGGCTCCATGCTATCGCCGTCAATGCGGATCGCTGAGAGGTGATCCGGCGTCAGCCCCTGCTTGCGCAATGAGTAGCGCGTGAACGAGATATGCGTGAGCACTCGACAGTTCTCATTCCAGGCACCCGCCCCAGCGCTGCACTGCGCGTCATACAGCGGCACAAAGGCATAGTCCTCCATGCCGAGCACTTCCGTATTCGGAATTGGCAGTTTCCCATCTAATTGCTTTGGCCCTTCGCCAGTAGCAACCCAATCAAGAGAGACGCCAGCCCCTTTTGCAAGGCGAGCAACGCTATCCAGCGCGGGTACAGAGTCACCAGCAAGCCATCGGTGAAACGTCGACATAGCAACGCCAGCAGTTTGAGCGGCTTTTTTACGCCCACCCAGCATCTCTGACACTTCCGAAATTCGAGTTCCGATTCCGTTATTGGGATTCGGAACTGACTCCTCAGTATTTCTCTTCAGTTCCGATTCTTCATAAGCCATTGATTCAAACCCAAAATTCCTTAAAAGGACTATAAAATCCAAATAAGAGAGAAAAAGAACTCCGAAAAGGGATTGATGAATTCCACATATGGAGTTATGTTTACTCACAAGTGAGGGTTAGACAGCCAGAAAAAACGCCACGGAGTGACGCTATGAAACTGGACATACCTACCAACCCAACGGCGCGATGGGAGTGGATCAAATATCAGATCCGGTCTCGTGGCCTTACGTTGGCGGAGCTATCTCGCCGCCTTGGCGTAGAGCTGGGAACGCTGGCATCCGTAAAGCGCACGCCCTACCCACGTATGGAACGAGCTATCGCAGCAGCGTTAGATCTCAAGCCTGCAGTGATTTGGCCTGAGCGCTGGAACAACGATGGCACCCCCTGCCGTCAGCGCCCCAATCGAGCGGAAAAGAGCGCATCAACATTAAGTCTGCATGATAGCGGCTCTAACGCTATCGCGCATCGTCAATTGGCCCGGAGGGCATAACCATGCGCCGTGTCAAAGACGACTTAACGCTAGACATCTTCGAAGTGCCGGTACCGGTCGTGCCTACGCCAGGCAGCGGTAACTATGCCTCCCAGGTCAGCGAGCTAGTAGGGGTAGTGCTGAAAGAGTGCCCGGTAGACCGCTACGAGATTGCCGCGCAAATGAGCCGCCTCTCAGGTGACGACGTCTCCAAGCACATGCTGGATGCGTGGTCGAGCCCAGGCCGCGCCGACCACAACATTCCTTTCTACCGCATTCCGCTTTTGGAGGAGGTGTGCCAAAGCCATGCCTTTACCGATTGGCTCGTGCATTTGCGCGGTGGTCGGGTGGCGTATGGGCGTGAGGCTTTGGCAGCCGAGTACGGGAAGCTCTCGCGTGTGCAAGAGCGCGTGAATGCAGATCTACGTCGCCTGAAGAAGTTAATGGGAGAAGAGCAATGAGCCAACACGATAACCCAACTGCCTGGTGGCACAGCGACAAACCCGCTCGCCATATTCTGCGCCATGAAGATGGCAGCGAAGTAGAGCTTAGCGAAAGCGACTTGGACGCCATGATGCGCCGCTGGGACCAGGTCGTTCGTGAAATGGAAGCTATGCCAGCGGACAACGTATTGGAGCAAATTCGCGCACTTGTTGATTCGGCACTGAAAGAAGGTAAGTGCGTGCAGCAACTCATGGACGAAGTAACTGAGTTGCTGCGCGACTTATCCAGCGATCCGCAAACGGTGACAACCGAAATGGCCGCTCGTCAGGCTTGGCTAGCGTCCAGCCAAACCTTCAGTGCGGCCCATACCTTAAGCGGATTCATTGTGGCCTATGGCTGCGCCATCAAGAGCGAGGGGAAGTGATGTTATCTAACTTCTCCAGCGCCTTAACTGCGCGCAACTTAATCAAGCTGTCCTGCTTTGCGTCCTCCTTTGTGGCTACCAGGGCGTTTCGCAATGAGTCCAGTGAGAGCGCTTCGCCTTCAGATAAGAGTATCTCTACATGCTCGCCTACTGTGGCGTGCCAAAGCGCCTCGGCCGCATCGGAAAACGTGTTTTTTCTTCCATCTAAAAAATCATCAATGTCGTCTTTCATGGGCATTCCTCTTACAGGTGGGTTGGGTTTGGGTCGCACCGCTCAATCTACCGCAGAGTGCAACGCCCGCCTATTCCAGCGGGGGCGTGTATGAACTGGTACTCCGCCAAAGAGTTGGCTGGGCTACCAGGTATGCCCAGCACAGAAAGGGGGGTTAAAAAAGCAGCCGATCGCCATGGCTGGGAAGGCCAACGTCGCATCGGCAGCAAGGCCGTGGAATACGCCTTTGCCGTACTACCCAAAGAAACCCAAAACGCACTGCTGATCAAAAGTACAGACGCCGCAAAGCCCACATCACAGTCAAGGGGCTCTTGCATTAGTGAGGTGCAAATAGAAGAGCAGCGCCCAAGCCAGCAGCAACTCACCGATGCCCAACGCCAAGTAATGGGTGCCCGCGTTGCGTTCGTCCGCGAGATCGAGCGCATGAGCAAGATGGTCAGCCAGCAGCGCGCTATCGAAACGTTAGTCGCCCATGCCCAAGCCGACGATCTAACGCCTTACCTCAAACAGCGGGTAGTGCTGGCCAACGACCGTAAAACGGAAACTCGCACCCTTAGCGAGCGCACCCTCAAGCGCTGGATCGCTGACTTCCGCAAGTACGGCGAACGCGGCCTTGCCCCCAAGCGCCGCAAGGCGGATATGAGCATGCCGCCGTGGGCTGGTGACTTTCTCAAGCGCTACCAGAAGCCGCAAAAGCCCAGCGTGGAAGCGGCCTACCAGCTGCTGGTCGAACAGACCGAGCCGCCACACCCTTCTATCCATCAGGTGCGCCGCTGGCTAGCCAAGCTGTCACCGGAAGCGCGTGAGCGTGGCCGCATGGGTGCGCATGAGCTGAAAGCCCTCCAGCCCTTCAAGCGCCGCACCAGCGACGCGCTACTGCCCAACGATGTGTGGGTAGCGGATGGCCACACCTTCGATGCCGAAGTGATCAACCCGCTCACCGGCCAGGCTTTCCGGCCCGAGATTACCTTGATCATCGATTGGGGCACCCGCCGCATCGTCGGCTTTGCACTCAACCTAGCGGAGTCCACCGTGGCCACGCTGGATGCGCTGCGCGATGCCGTGAGCCGCGTAGGCATGTTCAACCTGTTCTATGTCGATAACGGTTCAGGCTTTGACAACGCCACTGTTTACGAAGTGGTCGACCGCCTGGGTGGCAGCATTACCCACTCACTGCCTTATAACTCCCAGGCACGCGGCGTCATTGAACGCGCCCACCAAACCATCCTGGTGAAACTGGCTAAAGAGATGCCCAGCTTTATTGGCGCAGATATGGATAAAGAAGCCGCCACCAAAGCCCACAAGTTAAGCCGCCGCGATATTAAACAAGGGTTAAAGCCCGCCTTTATTCCCACGTTTCAAGAGTTCTTCGAGCGCTTGAACGACGCCCTGGATGTTTATAACCACCGGCCCCACAAAGGGCTGCCCAAAGTGCGCGACTTAGACAGCGGCAAGCTACGCCACCAAAGCCCCATGGAAGCCTGGAAAAGTGCCGAGGCCGAAGGCTTCGAAGCGCTCACCGCACCCAGTGATGTGGTCGCCTCGCTTATGCGCCCGCAAGAAGTGCGCAAAACCAACCGTGGCGAAGTGCGTATCAACGGCGGCGTCTACTTCATGGATGCCCTGCGCGACTTCCACGGCGAAGAGATCCGCGTGGCCTGGGATTACCGCGACACCGGCTGCGTCGGCATCTTCACCCTGGACGGTGAATACCTCGGCGATGCCCAGCTGGATGGCAACGCCACCCCCGCGATGCCCGCCAGCATGATCGAACGTGCCGCCGAAAAACGCGAAAAAGGCCAACTCAACCGTTTGGTGCAAAAAGCCAAGGTGGTCACTGGTAGCGATGTGGAGTTCAGAACGATTACCCCCGCCGCCCGCCAATCGGACGAAAAGCAGGCAGCCCAAGGCCGCGCCTACGCCAAGCAACTGGCGGATCAAGGCACACGCTTTCAGATACCCCACAACAAGATGGAGCGCTATCGGCTCTGGAAGAAGCTGGATGGACAACTACAGCAAGGAGAGGAAGTACCCGAAGCCGCCCGCGAATGGCACGAGCGTTACCAGCACCACAGTGATTTAAAAGCCATCGCCAAAGTGATGGATACCGAAATGGATGCAGGTGGGCGGCAACCCACCCGCACCCGACGGGCCGTCTGAACCACGGCCCATGACACCCGCAGCAATTAAGGAACTGATATGAGCGTCAACACCATTGTACCACTCACCAACGTTGGCCTACTGGCCGCCGCTGTCGAAAGCGCCGCCAACCGCCCACCAGAACTACCTGGCTTGGTGGTCATGTACGGCCCCAGCGGCTACGGCAAAAGCCTAGCAGCCGCCTATGCCGCCAACATGCACCGCGCCTACTACGTCGAGTGCCGCGAGAGCTGGACGAAAAAAGCGTTCGTGATCGCCATCCTGCGCGAGATGGGCATCATCCCCATGAAGACGCTCAGCGAGATGGTCGACCAGATCGCCGAGCAGCTCTCCCGCTCTGGTCGCCCGCTGATCATTGATGACGTGCAGTACGTCATCGACAAAGCCGCCGCCAACGTTCTCACCGACATCTATAACGCCAGCCAAGGCACCCTGATTCTGATCGGTGAAGAGCGCGTGCCTGCCTCCATGGCTCGCCTAGAACGCCTGCACAACCGCGTCCTGGAATGGGTGCCCGCCCAAGCCGCCAGCCTGGACGACGTGTGTGCCCTGGCCGCCAAAAGCTACCCCGATATCACCATCGAAGACGATCTGCTGGACGCCATCAACCACCGTGTTAAAGGCTGCCTGCGCCGTGTGGCGGTGAACCTCTACCAGATCCACTCCGAAGCCACCGCCCAGGGCTGGAAGACAGTGGGCCTAAGCGAGTGGAGCGAGCAAGACATCCACACCGGCCAACCACCGGCGCGGAGGGGCTGAGCATGTCGTCCAAGAACGTCGCAAAGCGTAAAACGCTATCCGCACTGGCGGGAGATGTCACCCCTCGCCAGCTTATCTGGGACGCCATTCGTCACCAGCATTTAGACGATGGCATCATCACCATGCAGGGCATCCGTATTGCCCTCAAACGTCACCCGGAACTCAGCGAGAGCCGCATCAGCGACTATCTCCGTGCCTTGATGGCAGGCGGCTTCCTGGTGCGCCGCAACCCCGACGCACCACCCGCCACCACGGCCATCTACTTCCTGCAACGCGATGTCGGTGTGGAAGCCCCCCGCGTGCGCCGGGATGGCACGCTGCCACCGCCCCCAGGGCGCGAACAGCTCTGGCGCACGCTCAAAATCATTGGTGCGTTTACCGGCCAAGAGCTAGCCGATGCCGCCAGCACGCCTCAAGTGCCGGTCGCCAAAGCCACCGCTGATGAGTACATCAAGATGCTCTCTCGGGCTGGATACCTGCAAACCGTGGTGGAACCCTCCCCTGGCGTGCCAGGGCGCTATCGCCTGGTGCCCAGCCACTGGACCGGCCCCATGGCCCCCATGATTCGGCGCACCAAAGAACTCTACGACCCCAACACCGGGGCCGTGGTGTACCGCCGGGTCACCAAAACCGAAGGGGGCGAGCCATGAACGCCATTCGCCGCACCCGCGCCGTGGATATCTCCAACTGGGGCGAAGCGCCGCCCCGCTGGATTGTGCTGCTCGCCAACGAAGTGCGCGCCACCAATCGCAAGATGGCTGGTGATCGTATCGGCGTCTCGCGCAGCGCAGTCTCTTTGGCACTGGCCAACCGCTACCCCAGCCCTTCCACCAGCAGCATCGAAAAGAAGGTGTTGGCAGCGCTGGATGGCCTGAACTGCCCCGCACAGCAACGCACCATCAGCGTAGAACAGTGCCGCGAGTACCGCTCGCGCCCAGCACCCACCCACAACCCCATGGCTATGCGCCTATGGCGCAGCTGCCAAACCTGCCCGAACAACCCCGACCGCCAGCAGGGAGAAGACCAATGACCCTCAAAGCCACCTGCCCAGAATGCGGCATGAGCGGCGACATGGCCGCGTTCGTCACCCAAGGCGAACACAACCAGGCACTGGCCGCCGCGCTGGAAATGCCCGCCTTACTGAGCAGCCGCATCGTGCGCTACCTCGGCCTGTTCCGGCCCAAATCACGGGCATTGGCCAGCGCCAAAAGCGCCCGCCTGCTGGGCGAGCTGAAGGACGTCATCACCAGCGGCGTGATCGAGCGTAAAGGCATTACCCGTGAAGCACCGCTTAAGGTCTGGATTGCCGCGCTTGACCAGTTGCTTGAACGCCCGCCCAGCCACCTGCCGCTCACCGGCCACGGCTACCTCTATGAGGTAGTGGCCAGCTGCGCTGATCGCCACGCCGGTGAGGTGGAAAAGCAGCGCGAAGAGCAGGCGCGTAACGGTTTTCAAAAGAGCAGTGCCAAACAGCCTGCAAACCGTGCCGCCGTTGCCACCCTGCGCGAGCGCTCCACCGATGACGTCCTTGCCGAACACGAACGGTTAGCCCAGCGCAAAGCGCACGTTACCCAGCAGCGCCCGCCGCAACACGACAAAGCCGCTGAAAAAGCCAACGCCCCCAAACGCCTGAGCGACCTACTGAAAGGGGCAGCCAGCCAGGGAGAACAGCCATGAGAACGTACAGCGATGCCCACATCGAGCATTACGCCGACCGCTTCATCGCCCTGCGCATCGCCCGCCACGGCGTGGATCTCGCGCAGTACCTGATCAACCCCGCGCAGTTTGAGCGCCTGGCATTAGAGCCAGAGCCGTTGCTGCCCAAGCAGCAACGGGCCGTGCTGCGCATCTGGCAGCGCTGGGACACCGGCTTAGCCGAGCAAGCAGCGGCTCCTGAAGCCCCCAAAGAAAAGCCGTTCGAGCTGCCCGGTGAATACGCCGTGTGGGAGGAGTTCCTGCTGGGCATCGGCAACAACAAAGCCATACGCCAACGCAACGGTGCCTATGTCGAGCCGATGCACCACCACCGCCACAACCCCCGTAACCGCAGCGCCAACTTTGCCCGTAAAGGAGCCTAACCATGAACACCGCCACTACAGAGATTCAGCAAGTACCCGAAGGCTTCCGCATGGATGCCAAGGGCCGCTTGATTCCCGAAGCCCAGATCAAAGAGATCGATCAGATCCGCGATGAACTGGTGCTTTCCATCGTCGACCGCGCCACCGAGCTTCGCGACCAGCTACGCGACTTCAAAGCCGATGTGTTTAGCGAGATCGCCGCGCTCATCGAGACCTCCGCCCAGGAGTACGACGTTCAGATCGGCGGCAAGAAAGGCAACGTGCAGCTCGTTTCCTTCTGTGGCCGCTACAAAGTGCTGCGCGCCATCTCCGAGACCATCACCTTTGATGAGCGCTTACAAGCTGCCAAGGGCTTGATTGAAGACTGCCTGCGCGACTGGACGACGGACGCCCGCCCCGAGGTGGCCACCATCGTGCAAGACGCGTTCCGCGTCGACCAAGCGGGCAACATCCGTACCGGCCAAGTGCTGGGGCTGCGCCGCCTAAACATCCAGGACAAACGCTGGCTGAAAGCCATGGACGCCATCAGTGACGCGGTGCAGGTAACTGGCTCCAAGAGCTATATCCGCATCTATGAGCGCGTCGGCAGCACCGACCAATACAAGCCCATCAGCCTAGATATCGCGGGGGTGTGAAGGCGATGAAAGTCTTCGGATTCGATGACACCGGAGCGTGTCGGGGAGAACTGCTCAGCACCCAGTTAGATAGCTTCGCAGTGGAGCATGAAGAGTGGCCACTCGGCTGGGAGTTTGCCTCACGTTCGTTTGCAAAGGCAAAAACCGAGCTGCTGAGGGAGATGCAGGAAAACAATGCAGACCCCGAGCTAATCAAACTTGTCCGCCAGCTCAGAGCTAGAGATATACCGGAAGAGGAAGCCTAACCATGCCCAGCAAGTGCGACTACTTCTACCAACTCCAAGAGCGCGGTATCAGTGCCGCGCAGGCCAAGCAGTGGCTCAAGAAGAACCCGATGCCGCGCCAATGGAAGCACAGCGCCTGGCGCTGGGCTGCTGAGAACATGACCGATGAGGTGACCCAATGAGCACCGTCTTGAATGCGTCCTCGATCCGCGTCAGCGCCGCCATGGGCGGATACGTCGCCACCCTGCGCGGCAAGCGTGCAACCGGCACCACGCATCGCGAAGCGGCGCTGACCGTCGCACGCCAAGTGTACGGCCCAAAGGTCAACGTACGCAGCGACTACCTGCGCGATGCAGATCCACTGGCGGGCATCCAGTACCGCTACCACATCACCCACCAGCGAGGTGTGGCATGAGCGAGCCAACCAAAACCAGCACCAAGGCCATGATCACGATTGAGCCCAACGAAGCTGGCGGCTTCACGGTATACGCCGGATTCAATGGCGATAAAGCCGAATCACCTCAAATGAAAAAGGCCGGCGATTTAGCCCTGCTGGGAATGCTGGCCATCGCCAAAGCGCTGGAGCTGCAAGACGCCCAAGCGGCCACCCAAACAACCATCCACTAAGCGAAACGCCCTGCCAATAGCGGGGCGTCTGCTGGGCGTGGTGGCCCGGCACTGATGAGCAGCCAAGGGGAGAGAAATGGACAGCAAAGCGTTAGACAAAATCAAGAAGTGCCTACGGCTTGCCAAGTCGAGCAATGCCAATGAAGCAGCCGCCGCATTGCGCCAAGCGAAAAAGCTAATGGCCATTCACGGCATTACTACCGACGATGTGGCGATCAGTGACGTTGAGAGCCATACCACCAAAGCGGGCGCAGGAAAGACGCCCCCCAACCATGTCGCCTTACTGGCCAACATGGTCGCCGGGGCGTTTGGTGCTGAGGTCGTTTACTGCCCGCTGTTTGATGGTGAGCGCTGGACGGGGCGCGTCGAGTTTTATGGCGTGGGTGGAGCTGCCGAGGTGGCAGGATACGCCTTTGAGGTGCTAGGTCGACAGCTCAAGCGCGACCGAACAGCCTTCTTGGCCACCCTCAATAAGCGCCTAAAGCGAGCCACAAAAGTGCGCCGAGGCGACCTATACGCAAGCGCATGGGTTGATGAGGTTTCCCGCCAAGTGGTGCCACACAAGCGCAGCGAGGCCGAAGAAAACACCATTGAAGCCTACAAGACGAAACGGTGGGAAGAGCCATTGGAGACTGTTCAGGCTCGCGATAACACCAAGGGCATGCGCAGCCATGATCACAGTGCCATTCATCAGGGCTATCAGGACGGCAAGAAAGTCAGCTTCCACCAAGGCGTGAACGGCAGCCGACACGCCCAGATCGGTGAGGTAGCGTCATGATCAGCAAAGGCAAGCTCGCTCAAATCCATATCGCCAAAGCCCAACTGGGCCTGACCGATGAAGACTACCGCGCCATCCTTGCCCGCACAGCGGGCGTGAGCAGTGCCAAAGAACTCACCAACCGCACCGTTGGCGGCGTGATGCATGAGTTTCGCCGCCTCGGTTTTGAACCCAAGCCCGCCAAAAAAGCGGGTCGGAAAGCGCCGCGCCCGCCGCGCTCACGCCAGAACGTGATGAGCAAGATTGAAGCGATGCTCACCCACGCAGAGCGCCCATGGGCCTACGCAGACAGCATGGCCAAGCGGATGTTCAACGTTGAGCGAGTGGACTGGTTAGACGATGACCAGCTACACCGCCTGATGACCGGGCTCATCATCGACGCCAAACGGCAAGGACGGTACCCCGATGACCTCAAATGACGACAACCTCGATTTTGGGTTCGATGAAATCCCCGCCGATGCCCTGGAGCGCCTGCCCGACCCAGAGCTAGCCCGCCACTGGCCTCAGTCACTAGTGGACATGCTGCAGGTAATCGAAGCGGAATACGTCGAGATAGGTCTGGAGCCACGCATCGCCCAACGCCTAGCGTTTTCCACCCTAAGAATTCTGGCGTATTACCACGGCGGGCAGGTATTCTATTTAGCCAAAGGGGATCAGCTCGACCGAGCGCTGCGCGACCATCAAATATGGTGCGAGTTTAACGGCAGCAACCACGCCGAGTTGGCACGGCGCTACGATAAGAACGTAATCCAGATCTACAAGATCCTGGCCGAGCAGCGGGCACTGCACCGCAACCGCATCCAGCCAGGGCTGTTTTAAGGGAGGGGAACATCATGAAAGCGATTGCAGGTATAGCACTGGCGTTAGTGGCCACGTTGGCCACAGCACAAGATAGGCCAGTGACGTTCAGTGAGTATTCAGCAGCAACACAAGCAGCCTTCACCCACTCGCAACGTTGCAAAGCCGAAATAACGGTTCGTGGTGTGGGTGAGCGCTGCGAACAGTTTTTTGAATACCTTGACCGATACCAAGGCATTACTGAAGCATTCCAAGCCAGGATGGAAAGCGAAGGTGTTGGTGCCTTTGATGGTGCCAGCACCCCAAGCATTGGCGGCCATGAGTACTACGAAGAACGCCTCACGACCAACATCCACTACATTACCGAGATGATGTAGTAGCATAATCGCCCTCCCAACAAACCCGCCTCGGCGGGTTGTTTTCTTTAATTCCCGCTAATCCCGACGCCTTACCCTACCGCCCTATCCTGAACCTCACTGCTCTGTGCTTCGCTCACCTGCAATGAGGCTTTCTCACCATGCCCCGTGACGACCTTTCTACCCATTTCAAACGCCGTGAATTCGCCTGCAAATGCGGCTGCGGGTTCGATACGGTAGACCTTGAAACCCTGACACTGCTGCAAGACATTCGTCTTCACTTCAATGCCCCCGTCATCATCAACAGTGGGTGCCGTTGTGCAGCCTACAACCGCCGGGTAGGCGGTGCTGCCGCCAGTCAGCATGTGTTTGGCCGCGCCGCCGATATCCGCGTGCAAGGCATCGACCCCGCCGTGGTAGCCACCTACGTGGAAACCCAGTACCCCACGGCCAGCGTGGGTCGCTACAACACCTTCACCCACATTGATACACGCACAAGCGGCCCTGCCCGCTGGCCTCGGGGGTGAGTATGCAATGGCGAGAACTAGCCACCACCGTAGGCGGTATGGCCCCGCTGATCGGCAGCGCCCTCGGTGGCCCCGCTGGGGCAGCCGTGGGCCAACTAGCCGCCAAAGCCTTAGGCGTTGCCGCCACCCCCGACGCCGTCGCCCAAGCACTCGGCGACCCAGACGCCGCCATCAAGCTCCAGCAGCTTGAAAACGACCACCAGCAAACCCTCACCCGCATGGTGCTAGAAGCCGAAAGCGTGCGCCTTAGCGAGGTAAACAAAACCATGCGTGCCGAAGCGGCGAGCAACGACGCCTATGTGCGCCGTTGGCGGCCTACCTTTGGCTATCTCACTGCGATTGCCTGGGTTATCCAGTGCGTGGCCATTGCCTGGTCGATTGTGGCCACGCCTGAGCAAGCAGGGGTGGTAGCCCAAGCCGTTACCGCGCTAACCCCCATGTGGGGCGTGGCGCTTGCCATGTTGGGGATTAACGCCACCTGCCGAAGCCGCGACAAACAAGTGGCCGCAGGGCAACAGCCGAGCGGCTTTATGGATGCCGTTGTGAAACGCGTTGGCGGCTAACCAACCAATAAGGGAACACCATGGAGTTAATCAACTGGGCAGCCGCCAAGCTGCTATTCGATGTGCTGCAAGCCCTCTTTATGGGCGTCATGGCCGCGTACGTGTACTGGCTGAACAAGCACCGCGCTAGCCAAACCGCCATCAAGGAGACCCATACGCGGATTGATGGCGTTGAGAAAAAAGTGGTCAACCTGGAGCACAAAGTGGAACGCCTACCCGATCACGAGGACATCGAAAAGCTACAGGAGCAAATGGCACGCACCAACGTACTGCTGGCAGAGATCAGCGCTAACCAAAAAAGTACGTCAGTACAGGTCAACCGCATTAACGACTACTTGCTGAACCAAGGGGGCCGCTCATGACCGGGCAACACTTTTCCGACTTCGAAACCGAAGGCCGCCGCCTGAGCATCCTGCGGATTCTGTCGCGCCGCAGCCAGTTCACGACCAACGAATACAGCCTGAACGATGAGCTGAAAGGTGCCTATGCCCACCACATCAGCCGCGACAAGCTACACGGCGATATTGCCTGGCTGGAAGAGCAAGGCCTGGTGATTGCCCAACAGCCCCGCGCTGGCTGGATCGTGACCCTCACCTCACGCGGTGCCGACTGTGCCGAAGGCCTCGCCAACGTACCTGGCGTCGCCAAACCCCGCCCAGGAGCGTGACCCATGCCGCCACGCAATAAGGTGTTTGACCTTCCACAAGAGGTGCGCGAAGAGTTAAACGAGAAGCTCGTCAGTAGTGGCTTCCAGGGCTATGAAGCGTTAGCCGGGTGGCTGGGTGAGCGCGGCTATAACGTTTCCAAGTCCAGCGTTCACCGCTATGGCCAGGATCTCCAGGAGGAGTTCGAAGAAGCCATGGGCGACGTGCGTAAAACCACCGAGCTGGCCCGCGCCATGGCCAGTGACGGCGAAGACGAAAGCGGCCACCTGATCGACGCCACCGCCCGCATCGTGCAAGACCAGCTCCTGCGCATCTCTATCGCCATGCGCAAAGCCGAAGAAGACCCCGCCAAAGCCGCCAAGCAGCTCGGCAGCGTGACCAAAGCGCTGGCCGATATTGGGCGCGTATCACTCAGCCAGAAGAAATGGGCGAAAGAGCTGCGGGTGGAAGTGGCCAAAGAGGCAGCGGAAAAAGCCGAGACCAGCATGGCGACTCAAGGCATGAGCCGCGACGCCATCGACGCCATCAAGCGCGATATTCTGGGGATTGCCTAATGAGCGCACTTTCCACAGCGCCCGCTGCCGCGCTACCTGAATCCGTCCTGCTGCCTTACCAAAAGGCATGGATCGAAGATGACTCGGACCTCAAAATTGCCGAGAAGAGCCGCCGTACCGGCTTGACCTGGGGCGAAGCCGCCGATGCCGTGCTGTCGGCCAGCAGCGCCAAAGCTGCGGGGGGCACCAACCACTTCTATGTGGGCAGCAACAAAGACATGGCCATCGAGTTTATCGATGCCTGCGTCATGTGGGCCAAAGCGTTCAATCGCGCTGCCTCGCACATCCAGGAAGAGCTGTACCAGGATGAGGATAAAGACATCCTCACCTTCAATATCCACTTCTCCAGCGGCTTCAAGATCCAGGCGCTCAGCTCCCGGCCCAGCAACATGCGTGGCCGCCAGGGTAACGTCACCATTGACGAAGCCGCTTTCCACGATCAGCTCGCCGAAGTGCTGAAGGCTGCCTTGGCCCTCACCATGTGGGGCGCAAAGGTGCGCCTGATCAGCACCCACAACGGCGTCGAGAACCTGTTCAATGAGCTGATTCAAGACAGCCGTGCGGGCAAGAAGCGCTACAGCGTTCACCGCATCACGCTGGATGATGCGTGCGAGCAAGGGCTCTATAAACGCATTTGCCAAGTGCGCGGCAAGCCCTGGACGCCAGAGGCAGAGGAAGAATGGAAGGCCAACCTGCTCAAGGACACCGCCACCCGAGAAGACGCCCTGGAGGAATACTACTGCGTGCCCAAGGCAGGCGGCGGTGCTTACCTCTCCCGCGCCATGATCGAGGCGCGCATGGTCGATGCGCCGGTGATTCGCTTTGAAGGCAGCGCCGAATTCAACGCGGTACCGGAACACTACCGCGCCCTAGAGATAGACGCCTGGTGCCAAGAACACCTGCTGCCGCTGTTGGATAAGCTCGACCCCAAGCTAGCCCACTGCTTTGGCGAAGACTTTGGCCGCAGCGGCGACTTAACCGTGATTGCCCCCATGGCCATCACCCAGCAGCTCGTGCGTCAGGTACCGTTCCTGGTCGAACTGCGCAACGTGCCGTTCAAGCAGCAAGAGCAAGTGCTGTTCTTCATCGTGGACCGCCTGCCACGCCTACAAGGCGGCGCGCTGGATGGTCGCGGTAATGGTCAGTACCTGGCCGAGCAAGCCGCCGAGCGTTACGGCAGCATTGTCGAGGTCATCATGCTTTCCCAAAGCTGGTACCTGAACAATATGCCGCCGTTTAAAGCCGCGTTTGAAGACGAACTCATCACGTTGCCCCGCGACAGCCAAGTGGTCGACGACCTGCGCGCCCTGCAAGTGATCAAGGGCGTGCCCAAGCTGCCCGATGCCAAAACCGGCGACAGTAAAGACCGCCACGGCGACGCGGCCATCGCGCTGGCCATGGCGTACTATGCCAGCCTGATGGACGTGGTACCCATCGAATTCACCCCCGCGCCCCTGCCTGGCACCCGCCAGGACGACGACAGCGACGACATTGAACCCAGCGGCTTTGGAATAGGAGGCGGCGCATGGTAAGCCCCGCAAAGAAATATCGGCGCAACCTGGTCAAAGCCAACACGCCAGCTCTGAAAGAGCAACAGACGAACGACGCTCGCATCGGCAACCTCAAGCGCGAGTTTGCAGAGCACCCCACTAAAGGCCTCACACCTGCGCGCCTGTACCAGATCCTAGAAGCCGCTGAACAAGGCGACCTCAAAGCGCAAAGCGAACTGTTCGATGACATGGAGGAGAAAGACCCTCAGATCGGTGCCGACTTGGGCAAGCGCCGCCAGCTCGCCGCAGAGCGCGAATGGCAGATCGTGCCGCCAGATAACGCCAGCGCCCAAGAGAAACGCGCCACCGAACACGCCATTGAGGTGTTCTCGGGGCTGGAAGTCGAAGACCTGATTCTTGATCTCGGCACCGGCATCGGTCACGGCTGGGCCAACCTGGAGTTATCGTGGCAGCGCGATGGCGCCCTGCGCTATATCGAGCAGCCCACGCTGCGCCCCCATAGCTGGTTCAGGCTCCACCCGGATGACCAAAACTGCATCACCCTGCGCGATAACAGCGCGACGGGCGAAGAGCTATGGCCGCTGGGCTGGGTGCAACACCGTCACCGTGCCAAGAGCGGCTACGTCGCCCGCATGGGCCTGCACCGCATGTTGGCATGGCCCTACCTGTTCCAAAACTACGCGCTTGGCGATTTGGCGCAGCTGCTGGAAATCTACGGCCTGCCTGCTCGTATCGGTAAGTACCCACGCAACGCCACCGAGCGAGAGAAAGCGACGCTCTTACGCGCCGTCGTCACGCTGGGCCAGAACGCGGCGGGCATCATCCCAGAGGGCATGGGTATCGAGTTCATGGAGGCTGCGGGTAAAGGCGCATCCTCGGATATTTTTAAAACCATGATGGACTGGTGCGAACGCGCAAAAGCCAAGGCGATTCTAGGCGGCACCTTAACCAGCGGTACCGGCGAAGGCACCAACACTAACGCGCTGGGCAACGTGCATGAACGTGGCCAGATGAGCCTGATCCGCTCCGATGCCCGCCAATACGCAGGCAGCATTCGCAACGCGATTCTCTGGCCCATGGCCGCGCTCAACTTTGGCATTGATAAGCCCCAGCGTGCGCCTCGTTTCTACCTCGACTGTGGCGAAACCGAAGATCTCGAACGCCTCTCCAAGAGCCTGCCCACCATTGTGGACATGGGCGTGAAGGTGCCCATGTGGTGGTTCCATGAGAAAAGCGGCATCCCTAAAGCTGCCGAAGGCGAAGACGTACTGATGCCAAAGGCAGCGCCAAACCCGTTCGGTGCGCTGCGCATTCCTGCCTCACGGCCACCGCTAGCCGCCCTACGCCAGGCACCCACGCAACCGGGTCAGCCGAGCTACTACCGCGATGCCACGCTGGACAAGCTCGACGACCAGGCGCAGCCAATCGTTGATGGCTGGGTGGCGCTGGTACAGCAGTTGGTAGAGCAGGCAACCAGCTTCGAGCAGCTGCAAGAGCTGATCGCCACGGCGTTTGACGACCTCGACGAATCGGAGCTTGCAGACGTGATAGCCACCGCGTTTGAGGCGGCCAACTTGGCAGGCCGTGCCACTGTTCTTGAAGGGCAGGATGAGGAAACCGGCGATGCCGATTAGCGCCCAGTTCAACCGCCCGTTCCCGGAGCAGGTCACGTTCTTCCGCAACAAGCTGAACCTGCCCACCACGCGCTCCGGGCAAATCACCCGCGACCAAAACGACGCGGCCTTTGTGGTGGCCGGTGCCACCAAGGCCGACCTGCTGGCGGATCTGCGCGGCGCGGTCGATGATGCCATCAGCAACGGCCAAAGCCTAGGCGAGTTTCGCCAGCAGTTTGAGGAGATCGTCGCCAAGCGAGGGTGGACCGGCTGGACAGGCGAAGGCAGCAAAGCAGGCCGCGCATGGCGTACCCGGCTTATCTATAAGACCAACCTCGATACGTCCTACGCTGCTGGGCGTTGGCAGCAGATGACCGACCCCGATGTGGTGCGCCTGCGCCCCTATTGGCGCTACATCCACAACACCATCGAGAACCCGCGCCAGCAGCACCAGCGCTGGAACAACCTGGTGCTGCGTGCCGATGACCCTTGGTGGCAAGCGCATTACCCACCCAACGGCTTTGGCTGCAACTGCGGTGTCGAGACACTCAACGAACGTGGCCTGCGCCGCCTAGGCAAAGATGGGCCGGATGCTGCGCCGAATGACGGCACTTATGAAAGCGTTGATAACACCACCGGCGAAGTGGTCACCGTGCCCAACGGCATCCAGCCAGGGTGGGACTACGCCCCAGGGCAAACCGCCACCGAGCGTGCGATCGCTGCACGGTTAGAGCGCCTGGATAGCGTCGAAGCCACGATTGCAAGGCAGCACGTCGCCGACTTAGTCGAAGCGCCGCTGTTCAATCGATTCTGGAATGGCGAAGTGCGAGGCGAATATCCGGTGGCCGTAGTGCCGCCGCTAGAACGACAGGTGCTAGGGGCAGAAAGCCCCGTGGTGCTGCTCTCACAAGAGAGCCTCACGGCGCACAAGGTCAGCCACCCAGAGGTGCGCTTGGAGGATTACCGCCGCATCCAGCAGATACTGGACGAAGGAGAGGTGTACCAGCGCGAAGGCGAACCAGGGCGCATGGTCTACTTGAGCCTGGGTGAACGCCTCTACAGAGCCGCGCTAAAGCGAACAAGCGATGGCAAGAAGAACTACTTCCTCACGCTGTTTATCGTGAGCGATGAAAAGGCCGAGCGGGAAGTCAGGCAGAAGATGGAGCGCGTGCGCTAGAGGAACTGAGCTGGAGGAACGTGGTGCAACGCTGGTTCGCCATCCCCAGATACCTCATCTGCTAACGCAGGGTACACCAGGCGAATATTGGTCTTTCGCACCACATAAGCAGTATAGGAGAGAACCGTGATCACCATCAACGCCAACACCGACGCCATCGAACGCGCCATTCAGGAGCTGATCAACAAAGGCGACGACCTCACCGCACCGATGAAGTCGATTGGCGAGGAGATGGTCAACCGCACCCAGCAGCGGTTCCGCGATAAAGAAGCACCGGACGGCACACCCTGGGCACCCAACTCCCCGGTGACTGAAAAACGCAAAGGCCATGGCCGAGTGCTCGAAGGCGAGAGCAAACAGCTCGCCAAGCAGTTCAGCTACAGCGCCAGCAGCGAAGGCGTCGAATGGGGCAGCCTGATGGTCTACGCCGCGATGCAGAACTACGGCGGCACCAAAGCCGAGTTCCCGCACCTATGGGGCGACATCCCAAGCAGGGAGTTCATCGGCCTGAACGATGACGACGAAGACGAGGTGTTGGGCATCCTCGCCGACCATTTCAGCCTCTGACCCCGAACCGCCAGAAAGGCTCTGTAAGCGCCGCAAGGCGCTACCCCGCTACGCTGGCCCGGATTTTCTGCGCAAGGGGCGTTAGACCCGCGTTAGATTTTGATTATGCCCAGTGTGAAAGGGTTTCATTGGACGTAGAGGGTCTGAGCATGGAAGATAATGCAATATATTGCACTGATTTTTGAGGTAGCACGATGGCGTTATTTACAGCAGGATACGAAGGATTGGACATAGATAGCTTTCTGGCAGGCCTTCGGCATGCTGGCGTCGAGAAGGTCGTTGACGTGCGTCAACTGCCGGTATCGCGCAAGAAAGGGTTTTCCAAAACTTCTTTCGCTGAGCAGCTCAGGGCATCTGGGATTGAGTATGAGCATGTAAAGGCTTTGGGTTGCCCAAAATCCATTCGTGACCAATACAAAAAGGATGGAGATTGGGCTAATTATACCAAGCACTTCCGTGCCTATATTGCTACACAATCCGAGACTGTACGCGATGTTGCCAGCGAGGCCTCCGAGATTAACGCCTGCCTCATTTGTTTTGAAGCAGACGTCATGTACTGCCACCGCAGGTTTGTCGCCGAGGCAAGCAAACAGATCAACCCAGAGTTGCACGTGAAGCATTTAGCGATCAAAAAAGAGATTGCTGCGGCTGTTTAGGTGGGTATATCAGGCTAATAATCAGCCATTGATCAGGAAACCGGTGCATATTTCCCATAAGAAACATCAGATCTTTACTTGGTAAATCCTCCAGCAATTTATGCTGAAACGGCCCTTTCCAGTCATTGGGGCCGTGATCTTTGACTAGTTTTCTGTACAGCGCACCAATCTCCCAATCAACAATCTTATGCTTGAAAGTGACGGGACCTGAAGGAGTGAAACATTCATAATGGTAATGAAAATCTACTGGAATTTTCTCTAGTATCTCTATTTCATCTTGCTCGCCATCGAGGAGAGACAGCTGCATGCTCACTAACTTTGCTCTTTCCTCGTCGGTCCAGTCCTTGTTCTTATGCTCATTGAGTGACAGGTCATTTATTTTATGTACGCGAACCAGCCCTAGGGAAGTGCCTTTATCTTCATGTGCTTTTTGCAGGTCAACGGGTGAGTCAAACACAGGCAGCTGATTTAGATAGTGCCTTCTGTTACTCCAATTGCCCTCTGATGGGACCTTGTTACCTAGCTGTATGGAGCCAACTTTAAGCTTGTGACTTTCTGGCCTGTGATCATCACGGCTTTTTTCAATTTTTGCCGATATCCACTGCCATTTGGAGAACTGCTGATCCCCACTAATTAACCTGAACGGAACCGGGAAAAGGCGTATCAAGGTTCCATCCTCATTCATCCCTGCTACACATGAGGTCTCTCTGTATCTTGCACTTGGGCTTGGATACGTTTTGCAGAGTATGAGTATGTTGGCTTCCTTATCTGGCATGCTCCACCCGTTTTATATGTATTTGGTTCAGCCTACTTAGTAACAGCAACACGAAATTTTCTCTACCCCACTTTAGGAAAAGGCAGCAAATTCCTTTAACCCACGCTAAATCCCGCTAGCCTCCCCCGCCCCCGATCATGGGGGCATGACTACACACAGCCTTCACCCCAAGCCCCGCGTCGCCGCCTGTGCTCTCCGAGTGCAAGTCACCGACGACAAGACGCGCCTGATGCCTGCTGGCACCTTTCACGCACCGCGTGGGGCTGCTGAAGGCACCGGCCCCTGGCACCTGTCTGCCGAAGCCGCGCAAGCCATCATCCGCTTGGCCGCTGCGCGCAGCACCGATATCGCCATCGACTACGAGCATCAGATCCTCTACTCCGAAAAGAACGGCCAGCCCGCGCCTGCGTCTGGCTGGGTCGACCCGCGCTCGCTTGAGTATCGGGAAGATGGCCTGTACGGCACGGTGACTTGGACGGCCAAGGCCCGTGCTGCTATCGAAGAAGGCCCCAATGGCGAGCCACCCGAATACCGCTACCTCTCCCCCGTATTCCCCTACGACGCCAACGGCGTGCCGCTCGATCTGCTGCACCTGGCGTTGACCAACACCCCCGCCATTGATGAGGGCGCGGCGCAGCTTGCCGCCGCTCGGATGGCGATAGCCCATGACGTCACCGACGACGCCCAGGAGATCGACACCGTGAAACGAGAACAACTGATTGCCACGCTCGGCCTGGCCACCGATGCCACCGACGAACAGATCGACACCGCCATCGCAGCCTTGAAAGCCGCCAAGGCAGATGCCGACGCCTTCCGCACCGCGTTGGGTGCCAAAGACGACGCGAAGCCAGCGGAAGCCGTTGCTGCCTTGAAAGCCTCCAGCGCAGCCGCTGCCCCAGACATGACGCAGTTTGTGCCTGTGGCCGTGTACCAAGAAACCACCCAGCAGCTGGCCGCCCTGAAAGCCAACGGCAACAGCGCTGAGCTAGACGCCCTCATCAAGCAGGGCCTGGATGATGGTCGCATCCCTGGTGAGGCGACAGCCGATTGGTTGCGCGAACAAGGCCTCGCCGCCTGTAAGGCGCATCTTGAAGGCGCGCCCAGCATCGCCGCGCTGAAAACCACCCAGACCCAGGGCAAGCCCCCGGAAGGCAAAGAGACCGGCGACGGCAAGCTAAACGAGACCGAGCTGGCGGTGTGCAAGGCGATGGGCCTAACGCCCGAGCAGTACCGCGCCGCTAACCCAGCGTAATAACTGGCCACACTCCACACGCAAGAGGATCACACCGTGACCGCTGCAACCCAAAACCGAAACACCCCGCACCGCGTAGGGCTGTCTCGTGGCCATCTGGTCGCGGCGGCAACCGAGTGCTTCGCGGGCACCATCGCCGTCATCAATGCCACTGGCTTTACCGAGCCGGGCACCACCGCCACCGGCCTGACCGCCGCCGGTGTGTTCGAGCACTACCAGGACAACACCACCGGCGGCGATGGCGACCAGGTCGTGACCGTTAAGCGCGGCAACTTCCGGTTCGATAACTCGGCCAGTACCGACGAGATCACCGCCGCTGATATCGGCAAGGTTTGCTACATCGTCGATAACCAGACCGTCGCCAAAACCGACGGCACCGCGACCCGCTCCCCCGCTGGCATTGTCGACGACGTCGACGACGCAGGCGTGTGGGTCAACATCGACCCGACTAACGGCGTGGCCGCTAGCGCGTAATAAGGACTGCCTACATGAATCTTACCCAAGCCAATTTGAAGGTGCTGTTTCAGGCCTACAACACATCGTTTCAGCAGGGCTTTAGCTCGATGGGCGAACAGGGCGCGCTTTACGAGCAGTTCTGTACCACCGTGCCCAGCACCACTGCCGTGGAAGTATACCCGTTCCTCAAGAGCCTGCCGCGCATGCGCGAATGGCTGGGCGATCGCGTCATCCACTCGCTCGAAGGTGCCGGGTTCAGCATCAAGAACCGCAAGTTCGAGCTGACCGAAGGCGTCTCACGGGATGCTGTGGAAGACGACACCTACGGCCTGTGGTCACCGGTCTTCCAAGAGTTTGGCCGCTCCAGTCGTGAGCACCCCAACGAACTGGCCGTGGAAGTGCTGGAGCAAAACCCGGAGTGCTATGACGGCCAGCCGCTGTTCGATGCCGACCACCCGGTGCTGAATAAGTCGGGCCAAGAGATCTCCGTCAGTAACGACATGGGCGGCACAGGCGATGCTTGGTATGTCATGGATCTGACTCGCGTGATCAAGCCGATCGTGTTCCAGAAGCGCCGTGATTACAACTTCCGCTCCATTACCGATCTCAACGACACGCAAGTGTTCATGACCGACAACTTCGTGTTCGGTGTAGATGCTCGTGTGAACGCCGGTGCGGGCCTCTGGCAGCTCGTCGTGCGCTCTCGCCAGCCGTTCACTGCTGAGAATTATGAGGCAGCACGCCAAGCGTTAACTGCGATGAAAGGCGACTACGAACGCCCGCTGGCGCTGCGCCACTCGCACACCATGGTGCCCAACTCTATGGAAGGGGCTGCCCGTGCCGTGCTGCAAAGCCAGCTGGCCGCCGGTGGTGAAACCAACAAATGGGCCAACACCTCAACGCTGGTGCTGAACCCCTGGTTAACCAGCGCTTAACGGCACGTTAAAACGTCTATCGCCGTGCCTGCTTAGGCGGGCACGGCGCAACGGAGAACACCCCCATGACCACACGCAAACAAAGCGCCGCTGCCAAGGCCAAGCAAGAAGCCGAACCGAATACATCACCTGGCCAGGGAGCCAAGGAAACACCACCAGAGGATGTGGCCAAGGATCTGGCCGCCAAGGACGGCACCACTACGGAAGTCAAGGGCAGCACGGTAACTGGCGACGGCACCGGCAAGGCACTGCCGCCGATCAATGAACTGCCAGGCGTTTTCGTGCGGACAAAGCGTCGCATCAAAAGCCGCCGCCGCGCTGGCTTCCGCTTCAACCGCGAAGGCATGGGCATTGCGCTGGAGTTACTGAGCGAAGAGCAGCTGCAACAGTTGCGCGATGACCCGGCGCTAGAGGTGGAAGACTGCACCTTCCCGCTGGCTGAAGCGACCAGCGAGCCGGAGGCCTAACCGATGCCGTACTGCACGCAAGCGGATCTCATCGAGCGCTTTGGCGAGTCCGAGCTGCTCGCCATCGCCCGCGATGAAAGCGGCATGGCCATTGATACCGCCGTGGTGGAACGCGCTTGCGAAGATGCCTCTGGTGAGATCGACGGCTACGTCAGTGCAGCAGGCTACCCCGTACCGCTGTCGCCCGTGCCACGCATCGTGATTGCCAACGCCTGCGACATCGCCCGTTACCGGCTCTATGACGAACACGCCACCGACCAGGTGCAGAAACGCTACGACGACGCCGTGAAGTTCCTGCGCTCGGTTTCCCGTGGCGAGGTTCGCCTGGGTATCTCGACCAGCCAAGGAAGCAGCAGCGCAGGCAGCGTGCAAATGAACTCAGGCCGCCAGGTGTTTAACGGCGGTGGTTTCTAGCCCCGCACGATTGGAGACAACAGATCATGAGTGCCAAACAGACCACTAAAGCAGCGGCTGAGCAAAGCGCTGATAAAGACGCACCACCACCGCGCCCCCGCGAGGCTGTGTCGGTGCGGGTGAAGACAAAATCACCCGGTGTAAAGCGTCAGGTGTGCGGTGTCATTTTCGAGAACACCTGGAAGTACTTGACGCTGGATGATCGCGGCAGCGCCTACAAAGCCATTGCCCGCGATCCCGCGATGGTGATGGAAAAGGCAACACCGCCACCGAAGCCAGTGGCCACTGAAGAGTCAACAGGCAAAGAGGCCAAGTAATGCTCTCGCTTACGCCGTGGCTTGACCGCCTTAACGCCCTAGAGGGCATTCCCACCGTGCAGCTTGCAGCAGATGTAGAAGCCGCCAAGAGCAACACGCAGCTACCCAACATGATGCTGGTGCTAGGGCGCGAAACCGTCAGCCACGGCCCCATGAGCAACCAGGCACGGCACCGCGTGAAAACCGAGGTGTTGCTGGTCACGGGTATTCGCCGCCGTAACCAACCGCTAGGGCCAGTGGCTACCGTAGGTGACGACGAACTGACACGGCTGCGCAGGCCAGCCCTCACTCAGTTGATTAACTGGATGCCGCCTGGTTGCGACATCCCCGTGAAATGGCAACGCGGCCAGCTGTTGGCCCTACAAAGCCACGCCCTTTTCTGGGCCGACGTGCTAACCGCCGAATACTTTTGGCCACTTGAGGAGACTTCACCGTGAGCCTAAAAACGAACCGCCGGGCGATGCTGTTCGCCCTAGAGTCGGACTACAACGACGGCACCACCTTGCCTGATTCAGCTACTGATGCCGTGTTAACCCGCGAGATCAGCGTGACCCCGCTCAGCGGTAACGACATCGAACGTAACTTTGTGCGCCCGTATTACGGCAATAGTCCGCGTGCCGCTGGTGAAAAGCACGTAGAGGTGCAGGTGGAAGTCGAGCTATGCACTAGCGGCACCGCTGGCACGGCTCCGCCGTGGGGCAAGATGCTGCGCTGCTGCGGCTTTTCGGAAGTCATCAATAACACCGTTGGCAGCGAAAGCGTGACCTACGCACCGGTGTCGGAGAACGAAGACAGCGGCGTGTTTTTCGCCCATGTCGATGGCAACCTTCACAAAGGCCGTGGGGTACATGGCACAGCGGCCTTCACGGTCAACGCGGAGAGTATCCCTGTTGTTCGTTTCACACTGCGAGGCTTGTTGAGCCCCGTCACCTCAGAACAGCTCCCTGCCGTCACGCTCAGCCAGTGGAACGCTGCCTTGGCGGTCAACACCCTCAACACCGAGCCGCTTACCTTCATGGGGGCCACCGTACCCTTCAACCAGTTTTCGCTGGATATGAGTGGCGAGGTGGTTCACAAGAAGATCGTCGGCTCCAACGACATTCAGATCACCGGGCGCGCACCGTCTGGCCAGCTGATCATTGAAGACCCTGGCGTAGGGGTTAAGAACTACTTCGAGGTCTCACAAAACGCTGAGACTGGTGCGCTCGCGCTCACGCACGGCAAGACCGCAGGCAAGATCATCGAAATCAGCATGCCGAAAGTGGGTATCGAATCGCCCACGTACTCCGACCAGGACGGCACCCAGATGCTGACCATGAACTACCGGCCCGAGCCGGTCGACGGTAATGACGAAGTCACCATCGTCACCAAATAAACCCTTTTACGACACATGCACCGCTGCGACAGCGGCGGTTAAACCGCAGTTAATCAGGAGTCATACCGTGTTCAAACTCAACACCAACCGCTCATACACCTACCCCGTCTCACTCACCATTTACGACGACGAAGGCAAAGAGCACACCGGCAAATTCACGGCCAAGTTCAAAGCACTGCCGCAGGACAAGCTGCGTGAAATGCCCGCCGACTCGCTGCTGCTCGATCATGTGCTGCTCGGCGTGAGCGGTCTGGAAGTGGCGGGCGAAGATGGCCAACCACTACAGGGTGAACAGCTGCTGCACGCGGTGAAAAATGACCCTGCCGCGAGCACCGCTCTGATCACGGCTTACCAAGAGAGCGTCTCAAAAAAGAACCGTCCGCGAATCTGATCGACGCAGGCAAGCACTGGGCAGAAGCCAGTAACGGCAAGCCCAACTTGGTCAAGGACGACCTCGCCGCCCTGGGCATCACCCTGGGCGGCGAGCTAGCCGAAGAGGCAGAGGCGTTCGATGCCGAGCCAGATGTCTTTGAAGTGTTGCCAGAGAACTGGCAAGCCGTCGAGACATTTCAGCGTTGTTGCCGCCAATGGCGTTTCGCTGGCATGGGTGGTGCTGTTGGGCTGGATGTGCAAGCGGTGATCAGCGTTATCAACCTCTACCAACTTCCCCCAGAGCAACAACTTGAGCGGCTGGATCAAGTGCAGCTTATCGAGCGCGGCGCGCTCAGCGTCATCAACCAACCCCGCAACTAAACGTTAGAAGGACACACCGTGGCGAACAATCTAACGCTTAGCGTCACCCTCACTGGCGATGGTCGCCAGCTCACCGGCACCTTGCGCAATGCGCAGGGTGAGGTGCAGGCGTTTGGGGGCTCGACCGTTCGCGAAGGCGACCGTGCCGAGCGCTCGCTTGCCAATGTCGAGCGCCGGGCCGGAACCGTCGGACGTGAGTTGCAGGTACTCACCCGGCTTGCCGCTCCGCTGGGTGCGGCGTTCGCAGGGATGTTTGCTGGCCGGGCCATTCAGAGTCAGATCGACTACGCCGACCGTCTGCAGAAAACGAATTTGCGCATTGGCGCGAGTGTGGAAGCGCTCAGCCAGTACAACCACGTGGCTGGCCTGTCCGGCGTTGCTTTCGAGCAGCTTACGACCGGGTGGCAGCGCCAGACTCGCCGCATATCCGAAGCCGCTCAGGGGTACGGTACCGCCACAGATGCCCTCGACACGCTCGGCCTGAGTGCCGAAGCGCTGAATCAGCTCGCCCCGGAAGAACAGTTCGAACGGATTGCTGAGGCGCTTCAAGGCGTCGAGAGCCAGGCCGACCGTACAGCACTGGCCATGAAGCTGTGGGACACCGAAGGTGTTGGCCTGCTGCAAATTGTCAACCAAGGCACCGACGCCATTCGCGCCATGCGCGAAGAGGCCGACCGCTTGGGGCTGACCATCAGCCAGGACACCGCTGATGCAATGGCCAACTACAACGACGAGATGGCACGGTTTCAGGCCGTGGCCACCGGCGTTACCCGCCAAGTTGCGTCCGAGCTAGTCCCCGCCATGACCACCGGCCTGCAAACCGCTAGCGAGTGGCTCGACCAAATGGGCGGTGCTGCTGAAATTCTTGATACCGTTAAGGATGCAGGCACTGGTGTCGCGGTAGTGATGGCAGGCCGCTACGTAGGGGCAATTGCCACCAGCCAGGCCGCCTTGGCGGCGAAAACGGCGGTGGTGGCCACCACCACCGGCGCGATCAACCTGCTCACCGGGGCCACTACACGGCAAGCGGCAGCCGCGACGGCCATGGCCGGTGCTACTCGCGTGGCCACAGGCGCATTGGCGTTGATCGGCGGCCCTGCGGGCGCAGCAGTCATTGCTGCCGGAGCGATCTACTACTTCCGTGAAGAGCTTGGGCTCACTCAACGTGCATCGAAAACCACCGAAGAGTTTCTGGGTGATCTTCGTGAGGGTATGGGGGACTTGGACGAAGCGGCGATTGGCAACCGCTTAGACGTGCTAGTCCATGACCTCATAGAGGTCAGCCTGCAAGCTCAAGAAACCTTTGCACAGCTCGAACGCTTACGTGAAGCACCGCGCATGTATGGGCAAGGGATGGCAGCCGACCAGCGAGTGCTCGAGCAGCAAACCGAGCAACGTCTGGAAGAGCAGCGTAACAAGATCAACGCGCTGACACAGGCAATCCAGGAGCATCGCGATAGGCGTAATGAGCTGACCAGTACAAGCCGCGATAATGTGGCGGTACTGGAAGATATGACAGTCACCGCTCAACGCCTGGCAGAAGCCGAGACGGCGACTGCCGCTGCGACAAACGAACTCACCCGCGCCACCAACGCCCAAGCCGACGCCCTGGAAGATCTACGCAACCGCCTACGCCCTGGCCGCCGTGAAGTGGTTCAGCTAGCCGACGACATGCGTACGCTAACGCTGGCCATTGCGACCGGCACCGGCAACGTCGCTGAAAATATCCAGATGATAGGGCTGCTCCAGCAGCGATACATCGAAGCCCAAAACGATACCAACGACCTTGCTGCTAAAACCGTTGATGCTGCCTTCACAATGGAAGGCGCATTCGACGAGCTGCGCCTCAACGGCCTACGCCGCTTAGACGACGGCTTTGCCGATCTCTGGCTAGGTGCCGTAGACGGCAGCCGCAACGCCACCGACACCATCAAACGCATGTGGGACCAAACCCTCGCCGAGCTGCTGCACATGGCCATCACTCGGCCTATCACCGTGCAGTTAGCAGCGAGTATGGGATTGGGTGGTGGTGGCCAACAGGCTGGCAGTGGCTCTCAATCCTTTGGCGGTATTCCATCGTTCAGCAGCATCATAGACGGCAGCGGCGCAATCGCCAACGCCTTCCGCGCCTTTCAGGGCACCGGCTCCACCTATGCAGGCACCTTCGGCAGCGAGTTAGCCGTGCAGACAGAGGGCGGCTTGCGCGCTGGCTTTGATTCTTTCGCAGCTAGTGGCCTTGGCAATGCGGCATTGGGCATCGGCGGCGGCCTCGCCGGTGGCTATGTGGGTACCGAACTCGGTAGCTCCGTATTTGGTAAAACGGCCAACTCTAACTACGGTGCCATGGGTGGTGCTGCGATCGGCCAGGCGCTGATTCCAATTCCGGGCTTGGGTGCGGCTATTGGTGGCGCGCTGGGAGGATTCCTGGATTCTGCGTTTGGCTCCGGTAATACCCAGCCCGAGTTCAGATACCAGCAAGACGGTCGCGCTCCTTCAGCATATGACTTTGGTGGTCGTGAGTCAGCGTTTGGATCGTTCGGATTCGAGCAACAGCGCTTAGGCGAGGATGGCCGTGCTGCCCTAGATGAGTTTGCCTCCGGCTTACAAGCTGCCGATAACGCACTCGCAAAATACATGACCGATGGGCAGATTGCGGCTGCCAGCGCGGCGCTTGATGCGTTTACCTATTCAGGCTTGTCGAATGCGGATCTGCTAGCCGATCGGCTTGACGTGCTGCTTAACGCATCGGGTATGCAGGGCGACCTCTACGACCGTATGCGCAACGACTACCAAGGCGACGACGCCGCTAAGCGTTACGAATCCGCCTTAAACATTGCAGCATTGGAAGCGGCGCTAGAGAGCGTGCCGGATAACGTACTGACCCACGTTGAGGCGCGGCTAGCAAATAGTGACGTGGCGGTTGGCGAGCTAACCCAGTCGCTCTCTATTCAGATCCAGCAGTGGCAAACCCTGCGGGGTCAGTTGGAGCTGATCTCCCCCACGTTCGATAGCCTGGCAATCGGCGCAGTTGATGTAACCAATGCGCTGGTTGACGCTGCCGGTGGGTTAGAGAACCTTCAAGGCCTTTACTCAAGCTATTACCAGAACTTCTTTACCGAGGAAGAACGCCAGGCGCGCCTGCAAGAGCAGCTCACCGAACAGTTCGCCGCGCTGAACATGGAGCTGCCAGGCTCTCGCGCTGAGTTTCGCTCACTGGTCGAGTCGCTGGATGTCACAACCGCGTCAGGCCGTGATGCGCAACTGTCATTGATGGGCCTGAGCAGCTCATTTGCCCAGATGACCGCAGCCAGCCAGCAGGCAGCGGCGAGCCAAAACGCAGCCGCGCTGAGTTACAGCTCCATCGTCGGGATCGACGGCGCGATCAGCGATTACAACACTAGCGTTTCTCTTGCACAGGATTTGGCACAACGCCGGAAAGCTCAACTGCAAGATGAGATGCGCGCTGTCGATCAGTTAAGCGGCTTGATTGATTCGTTGATGCTCTCCAATCAGTCGATTCTCGATCCGATGGAGCGCCTCAACGAAGCCCAGCGGCAGTATGCCCAGTTAGAGATCAGAGCCCAGGCAGGCGACACCCAAGCTGCTGGCCAGCTGCAGGGCGCGTCTACCGCGTACCTGGATGCAGCGGCGGCGGTGTACGGGCAATCGTCTAGCCAGTACGCGATGATTTTTAACGAAGTCACCGCGTCGGTGCGCTCGCTGGAAGATCAATACGGCGATTCCCTCGCCACGCTAGGCAGCATTGAAAGCATCGAGCGGCAGCTACTGCGCGAGCAGCGGCGCGCCCGCGACACGCTCACGCGCACGCTTAGCGAGCAGATTCAAGCCAATGCCGAGCTATCCAGCTTGGGCGGCCTACTGGAGCTGCTGCCCAATCATCTCGCTAACGCGCTATCGGGCATTTTGGGCCAAGCCGTCACGCCCAATGGCAATACGTACATACCCGGCGGTTTCGATGCCGAGGGTGACGCACTGCTAACCGGATCACGCGGTGGCGTGGCTGATGCCTTCCGCGACGTGCTAGGCCGCGACCCTGACGACTCAGGGCTTGCCTATTACGAAGGGGAATACAGCTCGGGCCGCATGTCCCTTGATGAAATTCGCCGACGACTGCAGGACAGCGACGAGGCGAATAATCGGTTCGCCACGGGGGCAGCCTTCACCAATAGCATCGTTCAACGGCCCACCATGTTTGATATAGGGCTGATGGGGGAGGCAGGCCCCGAGGCCATCATGCCGCTAACGAATATCGGCGGGAAATTGGGCGTGCGCGCAGAGCTGCCCATGCCCAACCTGCCGCCCATGCCGTTTTCAAACATGGGCAGCAATCAAGCCACTGCCGCTCCTGCTATCAACCTGGAACCTCTACTACGCAAAATCGACACGTTGACCGCCGAAGTCGCCCAGCTACGCGGGGAACGTGCCGATGATGCGGAGCGTGCAGCGCGTCAGCGTCAGGCTCAGTTACGCGAGCAAGAGCGCGCCCGTGGCCGTGCGAAAAAAGGAGTGAAAACGGTATGACGGACGCTGAGTATAACGACTGGCTGAGCGACCTCGCCGCGCCTCGTGTGCTGTTGTGTGAGCTGGACTATGCGGGCGGCACCGAATACCTCGCTAACCGCCCGTATATCTCAAAGCCCACCGATGACCCGCCCAACCGGATCTATGATGACCTGATTGCCGAGGCCATCGACATCACCACGCGCATCGATGGCGAGATCGAGTTTGGCGAGATCCAACTGATTAACGATGGCGAGATCACCCACTGGTCAACGCGGGCGTGGGAGGGGCACGCGATACGGCTTTACTTGGGCGGCCCTGGCTGGCCGCTGGCGGATTTTCGCTTGCACGCTCAGGGCATTAACGCCGGGATCAACACCGACCGCAGGGGTGAGCTGTCGTTCGATATGGTAGATCAATCCGCGCTGTTTGATGAACCGATCGATACCGGGCGGCTTCCCGATGATGCCGGGCCTGTGCCGTTGGTACTGGGCACGGTGTACAACGCCCCCGCGTTTCGCACCAGTGACGGCACGCAATACGAATACAAAGCCTCTTATCTGCCGTGTGTGTCGCTGACCCCTAAAGAGGGTGGGTCAACCAGCCTCAACG
>Ga0098069_100229_pt1 | contig 30629 bp, 27 predicted proteins | sample 27_taG_FD_92584 | JGI IMG/M metagenome (GOLD analysis project Ga0098069, IMG submission 92584) | Marine viral communities from Cariaco Basin, Caribbean Sea - 27_WHOI_OMZ | ecosystem: Environmental > Aquatic > Marine > Oceanic | place: Caribbean Sea: Cariaco Basin | collected 2014-11-09
AAAAGAATATTTTGAAACCCAGGGGCTTAATGTCCTTGTTTTTAGCAATGAGTATAATGGATTCTTTTTTGACGAAAAAAACGCCGGTATAGAACTCATCCATCACGGAATGAGGAGCAGTACCGGAGGGGCTGTAAGACTGCAAAACACCCCGGAACAATGGGATCTCGTACCTTCACTTGTAGAACGAAAGGTAGATCGTGCTTCCAATACCATAGAGGTCACCACCCGCTATAACCAGTTGGATTTTACCTCAAAGATTATTGTCAAATCTGAAGGAAAAGGGGTGAATATTTCTGTGCATCTCGATAAACCCCTTCCCGAAAACCTTAAAGGAAAAGCCGGATTTAATCTGGAATTCCTGCCTGCTGCTTATTTTGAAAAGTCTTACCTGGTAAATGGGAAACCCGGTATCTTCCCTCTTTACCCATCGGGTAATACCAAAATTAAACCTATAAGTGAAAAAGTTCCACAGTTTGCCGGTCATTCAACTCTGGACACTCGCGGGGAAGAAGAATTCATAGAGCCGCAACCTCTTGCCGCTGGTAAGACCATCATCCTGGCACCTGAAGACCCTTATCACCACGTAAAGATTACTTCAGAAACCGAGATCTCTTTATTTGACGGGAGAAGCCTTGCCCAAAATGGCTGGTTTGTTACCCGCAGTATCCTGCCGGCGAATAAAACAGGAAAGGTTTTGGAGTGGCATCTGGAAGCCAACACAGTGGAGGACTGGACCCGGGAACCCAATATTGGTTTTTCCCAGATTGGCTACCACCCGGAACAAAAAAAGGTTGCCATCATAGAACTGGATAAAAACGATGATGGGTTCCAAACTGCCTCTTTGTATCAGGTAACTCCGGAAGGAAATACGGTCGAGAAATTAACCGGCAAGGTTACCGAATGGGGAGAACATTTCAGATATAATTATGCTGAATTCGATTTTTCCAATATTACCGAAACCGGCATCTATTTTATAAAATACGGCAATCAAACTACAAATACCTTTCCTATAAGTGAGCAGGTTTACGAATCCGCATGGCATCCTACGCTGGATATCTTCTTTCCGGTACAAATGGATCATATGAAGGTAAATGAAGCATACCGGACCTGGCACGGGAGACCTTTTATGGATGATGCTTTGCAGGCGCCGCTGGAGCAGGAACATTTTGACGGCTACAGCATGGGATCATCTACAGACACTAAATTTGAACCCTACGAACACATTCCCGGCCTTGATGTAGGTGGATGGTTTGACGCAGGGGATTATGACATTCAAACCGGCACCCATTGCCTAACCATCACAGATCTTGTTTCTTCCTGGGAAGAATTTGGCCTGGAGCGCGATCAAACCCATATCAACCAGGAAAATCGGTACGTCGATATCCACCGGCCAGATGGGCAAATAGATATCCTGCAGCAAATTGAACACGGAACCCTAAACCTGGTAGCACAGATCAATAACATAGGGCACCCGGTTAGGGGGATCATAGTTCCAAACCTGCACCAGTACCATCATCTGGGAGACGCCTCAACCGAAACCGACAACCTGCCCTACAATCCCAATTTGCAGCCATTCGAAAGTGATGGAGTATCCAGCGGTAATTTGGATGACAGGTGGGTGTTTTCTGAACGTTCCCCTTACCTGGACTACAGCACCGCCGGGGCATTGGCTGCCGCAAGCCGGGCTTTAAAAGATTATAACCCGTCCCTCTCTGCGGAATGTCTTGAACTGGCAAAAAAACTTTGGCAGGAAAATGAGAATATGCCTGTGCCTGAGCCTTCTTCAGGATATTTCGCCCGTTTCCTTAAACTCAGCGAAATGAATGCTTCTATACAGCTCTATGTTACTACAAAAGAAACTAAATATGCTCAAGCCTTTGATTCTAAAATTTGGAATGCGATGGATGAAACCCTGGACAGAACTATTGATATTGCTTTGCACGCTGCGCCCCACATGAACACCGAATTCAAAGAAAAATTAAAAATCTATGTTCAAAAATATACTTCAGAAATAGATCAATTGGAAAAAGACAATCCTTATGGAGTTCCCATGTTCCGCAGGCCGGGTTGGGGCGGGAACCACGGCATTATAGATTTCGCCATCGCCAATTACAGGGCCCATAAGTTATTCCCGGACCTGGTAGATAGAGAGCATGTATTTAAAGGCTTACACTACATCTTCGGGAGGCACCCTCATTCTAACCTTTCTTTTGTTTCGGGAGTAGGTACAAAGAGCAAAAAAGTGGCTTATGGGAGTAACAGGGCAGACTTCAGTTTTATTGCCGGAGGCGTCGTACCGGGTATATTATTGATGAGTCCCGATTATCCCGAAAACAAAGAAAACTGGCCCTTTTTCTGGGGTGAGAATGAATATATTGTTGATATTGGAGCCAGTTATATTTTTCTGGTAAACGCAGCAGATGAACTCCTTAAGGAAAAATAGTTACCACAGGCCTAATCTTTACTTCATGATAATGAGGTTCCAAAAATGACATTTTTGAGGCTTCTCTTCTTCGGAAAGAGTTTTCAAAAATGGCATTTTTAGAAGGGTATAAAATCCAAAACCTCCCGATGCTGCTTTTTTTTGAAAGGGATTCAAATTACATGGATTTTCAGAAAATAGATCGATTTTTCTGAAAAAACCTGCCTCCCGGCTTCAACACCTGATTTTTGTCATTGTTTTCTCTATTAAGTCTTTCTTATTTTTAGTTGCTTACCTCTAATTCTATAAATATGAAACGCTTTCTACTCCTGTTGTCGCTTTTTGTGATCATTTCCTGCAAAAATAAAAATGAGAATACCGAAACTGACTTTACCGATGAAGGTTACGAGCTGCTTACCGATGCAAGTGTGTATTTTCAGCCTTTATCTTCGGTAGAAATGGAAGAACCCGACTCTAATGCAGTAAAACTCGGGAAGCATTTATTTTATGACACCCGTTTGTCGGGAGAGGGGAATATCAGCTGTAATTCCTGTCACAACCTGAACACTTATGGGGTAGACAACCGGCAATTCTCTCCCGGAGATGTTGAAGGAACCTTTGGGAACCGGAATTCCCCCACGGTACTTTACGCCGCTTTACACAAAATGCAGTTTTGGGATGGCCGTGCACAAACTGTAGAAGAACAGGCTGCAGGCCCCATTTTAAACCCTATTGAACACAATATTAAACAGGAAGAACAGCTGGTAAACCGCCTGAAAGAAGTTGAGCTATACCAGGATTTGTTTACCAAAGCTTATGGCGACGAAGGAATTACATTTGAAAATGCCCTTAAAGCCATTGGGGCTTTTGAACGCACCCTGATGCCAAAAAGCCGGTTTGACTCCTATCTCGAAGGAGATCATTCTGCCCTTACTGAAAGAGAAAAATCCGGACTTAAAAGCTTTATAAATGCCGGTTGTATCACCTGCCACAGTGGCGTTGCTATGGGCGGACAAATGTTCCAGAAATTTGGTTTGTACGAAGATTACTGGAAATACACCGAATCTGAAACTATTGATCTGGGACTCTATGAAATTAGTCAGGATGAAATGGATAAGTATTTCTTCAAAGTTCCCGGTTTGCGCAATATTGAACATACCTACCCATACTTCCACGACGGCTCTGTAGAAGATCTTAACAAAGCGGTAGAAATTATGGTAGAACTGCAAACTGCAAACGATCTTTCTGAAACAGAGATTGAAGATATTGTGGCCTTCTTAAAGAGCCTGTCAGCCGATGTTCGGGACGAGGCAAAACAAAATCCCTTTGAGTAGAGGTTAAAACTGGTTTTTTACTATTTACTGCTAAAAATCCCTTGTAGAGCCTGCGAGGGATTTTTTCTTTAAATTTCAGGTATGAACCTGTTCTAGGCGTGTTTCGGAGCTTTATACGGCTTTTACACCACTACTGAGTTCACGGATCAATTCAGTCGTTTAAACGCAGTATTAAAAGAATTTGAGGTAAAAGATCATATAGATCGCCCATTTCTAAATATCAAAATGATTAATTTGAATAGAACAACTTTACCACTTTATAAGAGACTTGATGAGAAAAACAAGAGCTTCAATAACTAGACACAATTAACTATATAGTTTGTTTGTATTTGTTGTAAATCATTTGGCAAACTTTGTCCATTGACTTAAAAATTGCTGCATCAAAATTAGGCGATTTGGTAATGCTTGTTAAAGTTAGAACAGCATTATATAATATAACATTATCACTTTGCTTAATTCGCTCAATAAAATTTACCTTATTACTTCCTTTCGAAGAATTCGAAACAATTACTTCTTCCGTATTTACGTCTATTGCAAATAATAAACTTTTGTTCATAGTCATATTATATAAATTTTAATCATGGTAATGGCAACGTCCACTTGAACTCTTTGTCCTATTCTTACATCTCGCACCTTTCTGTGTTGTCCCTGAGCATTGTCTGGCAGTAGTAGAAGATTGCGTAGGTTTATATTTAGTAGTAGCTGTAGTAGTTGTATTTCCTTGACAACAATCAATCCCTACTTTTTTATTATGTGCTTTACAATAACAACTATTCGATTTACTTCGATTGCACTTTCGACACAATAATTGAATATTTGAAGCATCACTACTACCCCCACAAGAATATGGAGATATATGGTCAAATTCTAAATTTTCAGAATTACCACAGCACTGGCATATGCCTCCATCCCTTGCGTATACAATCTTCTTTGTTGTTTCTGAAACATAACGACTCTGTGCAAAACTACCGACAGTAAATAAAATCAGTGATAGTACTAAGTAAATTTCTCCGGGGCAAGCCCACGGAGCATTTTAGTGGAACACGTTTTCAAACTTTACAACATTTACTAACGAGGCAAGCCTCGGGGTATTTACCCTCCTATGAATAAAAAAGCCCCACATCAAAAATGTGGGGCTCTGTTTTGCTCCTCCTCTTGGGCTCCCCTCGACTTCACCTCTCGGTTACGCTCGGGACAGGCTTCTCGCCCAAAAACCAAATTCATAAAAAAATGCCATCGAAAAGATGGCATTTTAGAAGCTCCTCCTCTTGGGCTCGAACCAAGGACCCTCTGATTAACAGTCAGTTTTCCTTATTCCCTATTTTCTTGTAAATACCTGTAAATGCTATGATAAGCAGCTTTTATAGGATTTTTGTTGTTGCATATTTACGGGTGATTTTTGTAGATATCTAATAAGTTGTTGCACTAAAATGACACTCATGGCAGAACCTACATTTTCTTCAGTTTCTGCATTTTTAAATTTAAAATGAACACAACTTCATCTAAAAATTAAACTATTGTAGCTAATCCTCATCTACAACTTTTTGAAATACCTCATCACAATAAAGGTCAAAACCTGAAGGTTCTGAATCCCTCTGCCATCCAATAGGATAATATGCCTCCTTGATCTGTCTGTAGTTCATTTTCACATAGGCAAGAGATTGAAAGTCAATGATCATCCTAAGTAACTCTTCAAAAGATAAACTCCTGTTTAACTCTCTTTTATAGTAGGTGTTAATAGCCTTAAAGTCATAAGTATTGATCCAATCAATAATGCTTTTATCTATCTGTTTTTCTGCTTCTTCTATGTCAGTGACGAATATCCCCCAGACAAGGACTAAGCTAATATAGTGAGCTATAATAAGATCATAATAACTGAAGATGATGCTTGGTTGAATAGCTTTTTTCATACATCCATTCAATCTAAATAATTAATATTCTTTTAGTTTTTCAATATTGTGTACTTGATATAGCACCTTATTATTTGTCATTCCTGAAATTTGAACTTGATCTTCACAATTCAGATTGCCATAGCCCCGGTTATCAAAAGTCTGACTGCGGATGTCTACATTAAACTGCCGATTACATCCTATATAGAACATAGAAGTAGGTTCAAGATCATAAGACTCATAAGAAACAGATCCTTCAATATCCTTTTGAATCAATACTCTATAAACAGTTGTACGTGATGTATTCTTTAAGAAGACCGGATTTGTGGTTTGTAAGTTTTGTAGAACCTGAGAATTACTTCTGATCTTGTTACAATCTTGAAATTTTTCATAACAGGTTGTATCATATAATGTAGGAAACTCAGTAAACACTTCTTGTATACAACCACATCCATTTTCTTGGACCGTAATCTCCAAGTCTTTATTTTGACAGGAAATAATTGTACTACCAAGAATAAGAAGTAAAATTTTTTTCATTTCAGTTTGTTTTTTAGATCATACAAGCCCCCGAAGAGAGAAATCATAGCGTCCTGAAGACGGGGATAAGTATCTCCCCTTGTTATAATAATATCAGTGATAGACAGATTAATGGTATTGTCATCTGTCCAGGATACATGGACCCGGGCAGGGGGACCAGACCATTGATTTAGCAAGGCATACTTCTTTTCAACTGTTAAGTTTGGGGAAGGCACTGACGTTTCCAGAACCACATAGGAGAAGTTTTTACTGCCGCCTTGTTGAAAAATCGAAATCTGAATTTCCGTCTGATCGTCCTTTTCAAATGCTGCAGCATTATTTCCTATGCCATCAATTGTATACAAGATATTGCCGGAATCTGGATCAGTAAATTTTTCTACGATATTCAATTTATATTCGGTAAAAACTTTATTCAGAGCAGTATCAATATCTCTGATATCATGGCCAGTTTGTGAATAGCCAAGAGCACAGAACATTAGAAGTAGGAGGGGCAATTTGGACATCATGTTTAGTAAAATTAAGTGTTATCATTTATGATAACCAGTTAAACCAAATATATAGCAAATTTTGAGTTGTCTTAAATGACAACCAATGAGAGATGAAACCTTACAGAAAAAAGTAGGTAAACGTATTCAGGAGATCCGAGAACTCAAGAATATCTCTCAACAAGAATTAGCTGCTAAATGTAATTTCGAGAAATCCAACATGTCCCGTCTGGAATCTGGTAGGGTTAATTCCACTTTAGCCACTCTCAACAGGATAGCCCAAGGACTCGAAGTAAATATAGTAGAACTTTTTAAGTTTTAGGAGACTACTTTCAAGTTCATCACCACTCTTTTATTCAAATCTTCGTAGAATATCTTGATCCCAATAAAGATCCTGGAACACCTCCAGAAAGTCAAGTGTGTATTTGAAATCCTCCTTATTTACATAAAAGTTGAGATCGTTAGCATACAATAAAAAGATATTTAGATGCTCCGGAGTATCTGAATAGTCTAGGTAATCAAGTAGGAAGCAAGCATAATCATCAGCTCCTATTTTTTCATTATCGGCAACCCAATTCTTTAAGCAAAGGATGTCAACTTCTGATATTAATTTGTACCTCATCAGTTCTTTTCTAAAGTACTCCTCATTTCTGTGGAAATCTGACAGGAAGTTCAGAGCCTCGTAAATACACAAAAAGATCTGATCTTCATTGGCCTTCTGGAGTGGCGGCAATCGCACTACTGAACCATCTTTAAGTTCAGTGACATATTTGCTCTGCTCTTCTTCATTTAGGTAAGCGTAAGTCTCCTGGTACTTCAGAAGCCACCAGTATATCTTGTCCATTGAATATAAGCCCTCAGTGTTAAGGCTTAGAAGTTCCTTTATGGATGAAGATGAAAAGGTGCTGATATCTGATTTTTAAGATTGTAATATTTCGCTATTATAAGGAAATTATTTCTTACTCTCTTAATTCCGTATCTGAGGAATCTTTAGCACCGTCAGCAACTATTTAAAAAGGGACAAATCCCCGAAAACCTTTTTATTTCCAAGCTCCTCTTCTCCCCCCGGTAAATGCGTTTTATGCATTATAAGAAAAGGCTATTATAATAATCTTGAAAATAAATGGCTTCAGAAATTTGCTCCAAAAACTGTCATATGAGGCTCGTACACGTACTCGCAGATTTATAAAAGTCCCTCATCGGCAAAGCTAAAATAACCTTCAGGTGTTACTATTAAATGATCAAGTACTTTAATATCCAGGAAGTCACCTGCACTTTTGAGCTTTTGGGTGAGTTGCTTGTCATTTTTACTGGGATTAAGGTTTCCGCTGGGATGGTTGTGCGCAAGAATTATTGCGGAGGCATTGCACTTCAGGCTTACATTAAAAACAAGTTTAGGATCCACCAATGTTCCAGCCACTCCACCCTTGGAGACAGAATTTACACCCAATACTCGATTAGCTCTGTTGAGCAGTAATACTTTAAACTCTTCCTGAAGCTCAATAGTTGATTTGTCCCAACATGCCAGCAGTATCCTATAAGCGGAATCACTACCATGAACTCTTATGTTTTCACGATTCTCATTTGAGTATGAAACTCGTATTTCACTAATATTTAATTCTCTCATCTCTCTGGTTTTTTTAAAGCATTGGCAGGAGCTCGCCTACCAATGCTTATTTTACTATTCAACTCCATTAGTTGAAAAGCTGCGAGTGTTACTCATTTTCAGAATATCTTCAACAGTAGCCCTATTGAAATCCTCATCATGAACTGCCTCCGACTTCTTCTCCTCTGAATACTCATACCTGTAATCCAGCTGAATTACTTCCCCGGTATCTTTGATGGTGTATTCGTATGGATCACACTCCACCTTTTCAATTGTTCCAGGAAGTTCAGTACCAATGAGAGCATTACATGTGACCTCGTCGAAAGTAGATGGTATTGTGGTTTTCTTGGCAGTTACGTAAAACTTATTTGTCTGCTGCGATTTCACCATCTGGATACCACCCTGCAGTTCAAGTACAAAAAAGGGTTCTCCGTCCTCTCTTACTCTTTCTTTGTAGTTAATGATTCTAACCATGACTTTTGATTTTTGAATTGAATAAAAACCCCTTGCCTCAGAAACTTTTATCACCTCCATAAAACGCAGCTATCACCTTGGTTTTCTTCTGGAGGGAAATTAAATTCCTGATAATAAGAAGGCGGGGGGATATCCCCTGCGAAGATGATGTGAGGGGCTTGCCACAGGGACGGGAAAGCACGCAAATTTTTTTTAAAAATTTTTTTTGTTGATACAGAGAAAGAAACAATGAACTTTAATGAAGATGAAGATGACACTTACTGGTATTGGTCTCAATATGAGATTACCTCTAATACAATTTTCACTGAACGATAAACTTGTAAAGAAAAGGTTGGTTTCAGCCTAAGATTTTTGTAATTAAAATTAATCATTCGTAAGAAGAATCAACTACTCGATATTAAGCTATTAATTCTCCCCTGTTCAGGATGTCAAGAAGAAATAATCAAACAAGAACTTTCTAAAGAAGCCATGTCTGAAGAAGAAGTTTAGCTAATAAAAAAACACCCTTAATTTAAGAGTGTTTTCTTATACATTTTATGACGAGTCCCTATTTAACCTTCTAATAGATCCTCCCTTTTTTTGGTAATCGAAACCAATTCATCAACCATATTAAATATGTTTTTCTTACGAAAATCGACAACGTGAGAATGCTTTAGAGTTTTTGAAGATTTATCTTCTTCAACCATACCCTTTCTGAAGTTAAATTCAATCAGTTTACTGTTATCCTCTTTCTTCACTTTCTTCACTTCGTTTTTCTTTGACCCTTTCAGCTGCTTTTGTTTCCAAAACAAAAAGAGACTTCAAAGGTATACTATTAGTTGGAAAAATTTTGTCTTTATTTATGTTATTCAAAAGTTTACCATTTTCCTTTCTTTCCTGAGTCATTTTAAAGAAACTAAGATATCTTCTTGGAGCAACACCATCAAATAAAAGAATTTTCACTTTACCAGTTTCATTTTCATCCTCTGTTATTGAATCATTATGCAATTCAGGTGCTTTACTTTTAATGTAGGGCTCAATGTAAAAGACTTTCTCTATACCCGAAGCAATTATATGTCTTGCACAATTATGGCAGGGATATGTTGTACAAAATAAAGTACCACCTCGAATTTTCTCCCCATTTAATTTGCCTGCATTTATTATAGCATGCATTTCAGCATGTACCGATCTTGAAAATTCAATTAACGATTTAATCGATGACTCTTCCAGTGTTTCGTCTAATAAGGTAGTAATTTTATTTTGTATAGCTGCTAAATTACCGAAATCTTGTGCATTAATCTTATTTTTAAATTCATTCTTAATATATTCCTTAATTTCTGATTTGTTGTGGTCATTAAAACACATTCCAGAGTTAAAACACCTATTATCAATATGATCACTACTCGTATATAAATCCCCACCATACTTTGGTACATCATTCCAACCAGTAGCTATTAACTCTCCACTTTTTGAAATTATAGAAGCTCCAACCTGTCGAGATAAACATGCTGAGTTAACAGAAGCAGATTTAGCTTCATACATAGCTCTTTCTTCTATTGTCGGAGTTTCAATACCATATTCGAAAATAAGATTTACATATCTCTGTATTTTCTTTTTAAAATACTCTTCTTCCTTATTCTGTTCAACTCTAATAAAGAAGTCAGCATCAACAAAAACTTTTCTGACCTGTTGTCCATTTTTATTCGGAAGATCTTCAAATTGGTCAATGGAAATTAGTTCTTTTGCCTCATTCTCCGAAATGTCAGGAATAGATAGTTTTTTAACTCTCTCCTCGTATGGCGTATAGATACTTAAAAGATAAAATACACCCTGGTAAACATCCCTAAAAGTAGATAGCTCACTGGTGTGCTTGATTGAATCAATTATGTAGCAAATTCTTTGAGATTGGACCTTATCAACATCTTCTTCTGTTTCAATACCAAATTTCCGTTTTTTATCTCTTGCTATTTCAGAAATCGCAATATTTGCTAAGAAGTCGTTTCCGTATTTACCCCTAAGTTCATTTCCAGTCTCTATTTTTTTTATGTATTTGTTGAACCCTGGCGTCTTGTCTTTATGATATTTTGTCTGGTCATGGTTATCATTATCTGACTTAAAAGATTCAATAAATTTACTTAACTTGATTATCTTAACAACATATCCGAAATCTTCAAAGGATCTTTTTAGGTTGCTAATTACGCTTTCTTTGGGTGATCCTAATTGTGAACAGATGCCAAACACTACTTCTTCTGTGTGAGTTTCTTTAACTCTCTCGGAGGTGCTTTTACCTGAACTAAGGGAATATGATGTTTTAAGTTTTTTAGCTTCCATTTACATTAATTAAGTAATTTTAATTAGGTGAGAACTCGGTTTTAAAAATATTTTCAAAAACCTGAATTTCTTCCATTTCTTACATTCGGAATCTTTTTACCTGAAATCCCAAGGTGCTATAGGATTAGAATCTTGCCAAAGTCCACGCCTATTGTCTCTGGCCTCTTTTTCCAATTCATCAAAGCTGAAATCCTCAGAATATTTCTTGAAGTGCCATGCATATCCCAATCGCACCATTTCCTTATTGACGTTGATGCCATCTTCATTTATTATTTCACCAATCATTCTTCCTCCCATGTCAAAATCCCCATCAGTGAGAATAGTCACTTGCTGTCCAAAACAGAGATCAGATAGAACAGTTTTAGCCTTATTACCGTAAGGTTGCTTTCCACGTTTTTCAGGTGCGTCTATGTGCTGCAGACGTAGCATTAAGGGGAGTTCGCCATTATAAAGAAGTTCTGCAGTATCCCCATCTACAATTCTGATAATCTCTCCTTTGAGGGCCAGTCTGCCATCAGGAAGGTTTTCAGTAATTGTTTCTTCTTTTTGATCTAAAACGGCTTCTTTATTACTTATAGAATGATCCTGATCACTACGACGTGTTTCCACTGATCGTTGACAAGAGAAAAGAAATATTATGGCTGATAAAAAAGTATAGGTTAATTTCACAATCACTTCTTATTCTTGAACAAATTTCTCGTAGGGTAAAGCTTGAATGTTAACTGCGAAATTGAGTTCAGAACCAGTCCCCATTCCTGAAGTGGTTATTCCGATTACTTCTCCCTGTAAGTTGAAAAGAGGGCCACCTGAACTACCATGATCAATAGTTGCGTCAATTTGTATTCTATTATTCTCTCTAAAACCAGAAATTGCCCCTTGCGTTAATGAATTCGACAGTCCTTTTGGGCTTCCAATGGCAAAAACACCTTCACCGACCCGAGGTCTTCTTTTCGCAATTTTTAAAGGTGTGTTGGTTATATAATTGGTTCTAAAGATGATATAATCCAAATTATTTGAGAAGCTACTTGCCATTATCTCCGTGATCTCATATGGCTCATTATTAATACTAATTACTGCGTTTTCACTATCTTCCAATACATGATAATTAGTAACCCCCACACCTGGTGCAATAAAAAACCCGCTACCCTGTGAAATTTCTTCAAGTCCATTTATGGTGTAAATCATAAATACCTCTCGTTGAAGTTGTTCAAATAGATCAGGAAGATCTAAAGGATATTCCGGTTCAGAAATTGTTCCAGAATCAGAGCCTTGTCCAATAGGAGGACCTGCAGGAGGGGGTTTTGGAATATCGGGCCCAGAGACTCCCGGATTAGTGAAACCTTCTCCAATTTGGCTCCTGTCAGGTCGTTTACAGCTCACACTGCATAGAAGTACTATAAAAAATATACTTGATAATATTCTCATATATTGTTACTGACTTTTGGAATTATTTGAATCGAAAATCTTTTATTATTTTCTTCTACAGGCTCCCGACATAATCCATGAAATCCACTTCCGGAAATTAAAACTTCTACGTTCTTTTTTCGAAAATTAATATTATTTTTTAGCCAGAGATTGTAAACGGCAAGTGCTCTTTCGTAACTTTTTTTATAGGCATTTGGGGAATTCTTATCGTAACGTTGATTCCAAGTGTTTGCCATATTACCTTCAATTACTAACAAATACGAGAAATCAGGATTTTGTTGCTGAAGGTCGTTCAGAAAACTTTCAAGCTTCTTCCCTATTTCTACTGTCGGTTTAATAAAATCCGGTAGAATTTCTGTTTTCTCAGGTTCAAATATTTCCTGGCCCATCAGCTCTTTAGCTACAAATTTCTTGCAGATAGGTAAATAGTGAAATTGTCCGTCATCTTCAAGAGGCTTAAACTGCTCTTTAAGTTGCACGATTCGTTTTAGATCACCTAATTCTGCCTCAGTTTTTGCTTGTTCTATTTTGAGATAAACTACCGTGAGCACAAAGAGAACCAGCATCACAAAGAACATCGTGGTCATTAAGTCAGAAAAACTAACCCAAAAGAAATCATTCTTTTTTTTACTTCCTGCCATTAGAGGGTGAAGAATTTAAAAAGAATTACTCCGCAGGTTATTGTACCTACTACGGCTAAAACAATACTTCCAATTGTGACTAATTTTGATTCTTTAATCTGTGCTGGTTTATCGCGAAGAATATTCAACAACTCTTTTATTGTTTCGTCTTGCTGACCGACTTTTTGATTTAATCCTGATAATTCTGAAGAAACATTTTTCAAATTATCTACATCTTTTTTAATTGCTTTGATGTTACTACTTTCATCATCAAAAACCTCCCTCGTTTTTTTCCTAAGATCATCAAAAAGCTTTTCAAAGCCCGAGCTTATCTCAACATCTTTATCATTAAATTCTTGAAGCCGTTTATGGAAAGAAATCTCAAGATTGTCAATCATTTTCCCCGTATTGCTGTCAAAATCCGCAATGCGATCACTAATTATCTGTTCGCGGGCATCAAAGTTTTTAAAATGGCTCTTGAGATAGGTCGAGTTATCTGAAATGGTACCTGCATTAGAGTCAAAGCGATTAATAATTTCGGAAAGCTCTCCAACCTTTTGTAATTGTTGGTTGATCGCGAGGTTTAATTCCCGAGTATTTCCTATAAACCCATTCATATTATCGAGGTAGGCAGCCAGGTCCTGGAGTTTTTTAAAGGAATTTTGCAATTGCTGCATTACATCTATATTGTATTTAGCAATATTGGCCACATCAATCCTTTTTAATTCCTGGACAACCTGTAACTGGCTATCAAAAGTTTGTCTCACCTCGTTAACGGTACTACTAAAGCTGTTCATGTTAGTAGTAAAGTCCCTGTTAAACTTTAAGAGGTTTGTTTGAAGGGAATAAATACTTGAAGATGTATTTTTTGAAAGTATGGGTAACAAACGAGTTTGAATAAAGGTAAAAAAACCATGTTTTTGATGTTCCACCTGTCTTCTGGCTCTGAAAAAAAAGTAATTACTTAAAATAGTAAGAGCTAAACCAGAAACACTGGCAAACATTGCTATTTTAACTCCATTTAATAAAGCATCTATTCCTCCAAGGGCCTCTTTATTATCAGATGCGTTATTTAATGCAGAACTGGCGTTTTCAGCAGCCCCCGGTAAAATATCCGCTGCTCTTTCCAAGGCATCAGCTGAAATTTCGGGCATGAAGAAAAGACCCCCTACGATACCAAGCATTGTTCCCATTAATCCAAGGTACAATGGAGTTGGAAGATTGTTACCTATTTCGTCGTCTACCTTATCAATATTTCGGTCTACAATATCTTTTACCAGGTTAAAATCGCTTACCGCACCTTTATTACGTAGGAGATAGCCATTCACCGAGTTTAAAATATCACTTAAAGTATCATTTTGTTGGCCTCTGTACTTGATTAAGGAAATGTTGACTTTTTCTGTCATTCCAATATGTTCTTTAATTTATCTCTAAATGTTTTGAATGGTCCAGTATATTCCTCTTCTTCTTCAATATATTCAGGTTCTTCCGGTAATTTATCGTCGTTCCGGTCTTCATCTTCAGGAAATACAATTTCATCATTATAGTTCTCTTGAACAGAATTTTTTCTGCCGGTTGACGCATCAATACTATTAGGAGAGTAATCCGCTGCAAGTTTTTGGAAAGCAACAGGATCTTGTAATATCTCATCAATTTCCAATTTTGAAATCCACTCCTCAGGCACAGAAACTTCAACAATTTCAAAGTTTTTCACATCTTGAATAGTCTTTTTATAGTCCTGAATTTTGCGATAGTTTCCCCAAAACACATAAACCTGGAGTAAGATAATAGCTCCTATTACAATGATTAAAATTATATCATGTGAATTCTCCATTATTGAAACTTAATTTTAGCTTTATTTTCATCTTTCACGTGCCATTTACCATCTACCTTATGAGCAATTCCTTTTTGAGTAGTGATTATTTCTCCTGCAAAGTTTTGATTGCTGTTTTCTGGTTTACATACAGTATATAGATAAGTGTCTGGAGAATTTGCAGCCATCTTCAGTATAAAATCAGAATCCATGACTTCAAACTGGGCTGTGTCAGCATTATGATCTTCAAGAGTTAGCTTAAATATGCTCTTATGGTCATTCTTCTGCTCTGAAACACCAGAAAAGGCATTTTCCTCCGTAGCTTTTTCAGCGTAGAGATTTAAAAGCTTTTTCTCCTTAAGATCATTAGATTTAGAACTTGCATCATTCAAGGAGAAAGAAACTTCTACTGGTTTTTCATCCTCATATAAATTACCGTCTTTATTAGTATTTTCCCTCTGTCTAATTTTTGTTTGAGATTCAAACTTCTTTTTTATGTTACTCCTCTCTTTGTATGCTGCATTTTTTTCACTTTCTAAATCATCTATTTTCGTTTGAAGGTTTAGGTTTTGCTTTTTATAATATTCTTTCCCGTCTTCTAACTTGAAATTTCTGCTAATTGTCTTAAATAGCCCCCAGATAAGGATTAGGTTGATTACAATTGATATTATAGCCCCATACATCCACCAGTTAATATTTTCCTCTCCTGCCTCATCAAATTGACTTTTCTTAGATTCGGAATCATCTTGGGAAAGATTGTCAATTGTAGTTTTAGATTTAGTTGCTCCCGGATTAGATGAAATATAACTCGTATCTTTTAGTTGGTCTGGTTGAGATTCCCGTTGCCGATTTATTTCTGGCTCATTGGCAATAACTGATGTCCCTTCAGTACTTCTATTACAGGAGACAATTAAAAATAGGACAAGGAAAAGTGACAGAATTCGATTTAATCTCATACTACTTCACTTTATTTTTCTCAAGTTCATAAGCTAATTCGCCAAGCGTTCCAACTAACGGATAGAAGAAAAGAGTCTCATTTATTTCCTCGTCACTTTCGTTGCTCATTTCATTCAACTTATTTCTTATCCCAGTTTTAAGAGCATTGACCTTTTTTCTATGTAAAAACTCTTCTGCATAATCTAAAGAAGCTTTTTCAACACCAAAATTGTCCCTAAAAGAGTAGGTTTTATTTAAGCTAAAGAAGAAATCAAGAAAGGCATCAAAACTTTCCATAGCCTTTTCTTCGAACTCCGCAACTCTTTCGTAACTAACACTACTTCCATTCTGAGACTGAAGATGATAATCGGTTATAAGCGTTGCTTTTATATCATCCAGGTTCAGCTGATGGTTGTCGCCTATAGAGAGTCCACCTTTACTTGAAATCTCTTTAGGATTGGCGGGAAGTTTAATATCTATTGTCGGATTCTTTTCCAGGTTAAAAACATATTTAAACGCTTCACCTGCCAACCGCTTCAGGTTGTCATGATTTCTTCCGGCATCAATAATAGTTAGTAATTTTGATGCTGTGCCGGAAAAACTTATCACCCCGGGAATCGGGATTTGCTTGTTTTTCAATAGTTGGGCAATATGATATAGCTGACTGGTATAAAACAGAAGGAAGATTATTTTGAAATCATTATCTGTTCTTAGGAATTGTAGAAAATCAACATCAATGTTGCGATCATTCAGTGCCTTATTTTCTTTAAGGCTGAAAAAAGCATTTATGACATCGTGAGAAGAGTCACTATCTTTAATTTTATTTACCGCTTCTATTAGTACCCGCTGATCGTTTTCATCTAATTTCTGAATAACCTTTGAGTAGTACTTATTTATAAAACCATTAATATTAATATTTCGGTTAAAGTTATCTCCAAAAATTGCATCACCTGCAAATTTGTATGAACTAAAGAGGATTGGTGCTTCTTCCCTATATACTGCAACATCAGAAGTACCCCCACCAATATCAATAGACACAAGAGGTTTCTCCATACTCGGAATTCCTTCAAACTTGTTGTAGTAGTAATATGGGGTTAAGCTTTCGCAGACCTTTCTAATTTTTACTTTCTCCCCTAAATAAGTCTGGATAAGATCCTGCCAGTCATTTTCCATGAGATTTAATTGATATCTCAACATACTCGCCGGATATGACCACGTAATCTGAGTATTTTCTAAATCGCCTCCATTTAAGAGGATTTTGTTACGAATTATTTTTATCAGTTCTTCAAAAAAACTTACCAGGATTTTTTGATTTTCCCCTGTATTATTATTCCATTTTAAATTGGTACGAACTTTAGAGGAAAGATCAAAAGACTCCTTTTCATATTTAAAGGGGATGCTAATATTTCCAAGAGAAAATACAGGCTGGTTAAAATTCGTTTTCTTGTGGTAATTAATAGCAGTTCGCTGAGGAAATTGATAGTTGCCTTCAGAATGAATCTCTTCTGGAATTAAATCATCCCTAAGAGCTTTTAAATACCCTTCTTTAAAATCTTTAAAGGCAATTAAACTTCCCACATGATACTTCTCGGCCTTTTCGATTTCCAGAGGTTGTGGCCTACCTGAATCAATTGAATATTCAATATGGGTGTTTGTAGTTCCGAAATCTATTGAGAAGTGAAATTTCGATGTTCCGCCAAGCCGTTCATAGAACTGAGGAACGAGAATACCGGATGCAAAATTATGTTTCAGTTGAATATAGTCGAAATTACTTTTAACTACTTTCCCAAACATATTATAAGTTTCTTCCTCTTTGAAGCGCCTCTGAACTTGATGGACCTTCTCCATAGGAACAGGTTTATTTTCAGTGTCAAAATATTTTAATTCAAACCTATTATTATCGAACACGAAATCAGCATCATATAATGCAATATTGTATTCATGATGTATGGTTTCAGGAAATTTATAGAAGGGGGTGATACCGACGTTGATCCTATTTTCGATTATTGTTCCTTTATTCGTCTTTTCGTCAAATTCCGGCCTGTGCGCCTGGCTTATTGGATTACTATATTTTCTTCTGAAGGTGATGTGTTGATCCTTCTGTATGGGTACACGTAGAACAGCTTCTACGTAACCACCCGCGAGAGGTTTTAATTCAAATCTTTTTTCATTGTTAATGGTCTTTTTCAAGCTGTCTACAGAAAAATATTTAAAGTAAAGAGGCTTCAAGGGCAAGAGAAAACCTTTTGGATCATCCTCATTTGATTTGTATCCCCCGTCCAAAAAGTAGGTTTTATCCACAGGAAATTCTGTTCGAACCAGTACCGGCTCCATTAAATCGCTAATGGTTAAATAAGGATACTTATTGCCGTCAACTGGTAGGGTTCTTTGATCCAGTTCCTGTCGATCATAATAAGGTGCTTTTGAGGTCGATTCCCAGGGAGAACTAACATATATCAATTTTCCATTGAAAACTTCATTTGGTAAGACCAGTGGTGGGTATTCCTCTAAAACTTCTTTATCAGACTTTATAACAAAATCACTATTCTTAATCGCCTCCTGTTTGCCTTTTGCTTTTTTCAAATTAATGCCTAAAACTTCCACTATTTCACCACCTCCGGCTATGTTTAAGTTGGGCAAGTTTTTATAATGATCATCTAACTGATTCAATTGATCTTTTAGATCTCTGCTTAAGTATCTAAAAGTTAATTCGAAATAATTATCGAGTTCAGTCATCTTTGAAGAGAAGCCGGGAATACTATTTCGAAGCGCAAAGAGATATTTTATGTATTCGGGATCTCTTTCATGTAGAGCTTTATATTCGTTGTCAAGCAGAACATCGTTTCCAATTTGAAAGCCAGAAAGTTCAATTTTGTTAGCCGATGTGAAGAACAAAGTTGAGGGAGAGGTACCTCCTATAATGTTTAACGGCTCCGGTCCCTGAGTGTAATTTATCAGATAAATCTTGGTTAACTTGTCAAAGTTATAGGTTTCCTCATCCTGCTCCAGATATAATCTGAGGCTTTCTCCCAGCAGACGATGTTGAGGATTTGAAGATTCTATTAATCGCTCAAGGTCCCCTTTTCTATCCCAGCTAATTATTTCAATTTTGTCGGAATATTTATCGGCTTCGAAAAAGATTTGTCCAATATCCAGGGCGTCAGAAACCATTTTGTGAAATATAGTGTCTCCATCAGGCTTGCCATTTGCAACTTCCTTAAAGGCAGTTTTTACAAGATCTATTCTCGCAAATGGACTTGGTATGGAAGTAATCTCTCTGCTGGAATGAGCACCATTAGGATCTTCAATAGCCTGAATAGCAACTTCATTAAGGGGGTTAGAATTTTCCCATCCTTTTAAATTCTTTCCGGTATGAAATCTAAAAACGTATGCCATAACTATAATTTGTATTTATCTGCCATTAAATTCTCGGTAGTGTCGTAAAAAACTTCCATAAATCTATCCTCCGTGCTTTCAGATGTATTTATTTCTCGAGCTTTCTTATTAAGAAATGCGGTAATTCTTTCGTAATTTTTAGTTTTTTCAAAGAAACCTCTATGTGGTTTATAGCCCTTTATACTATTAAATATGTCACTTCCACCTGAAAGAGAGTATGGTGAAAATCCTCTTTGATTAACAGCCATTTCATTTAGCCAATCCCAGAATAAATCATTAAATCTCTCTACGTTTTGATAAAATTCCTCATAGAGAAAAGGTTCTTTTATTTTCAATCTTTTTGCGAAATCGGCTTCCAAGTTGTTCGATAACTGATTTTTCAAATAAAGATTAAAGAAATAGTATTTGCTCAAAGGTTTTACTAAGTCGGCTTTGGTTACACTTTCAAGATCGTTAAAAGTTAAAGTTTGACTTTCATTCGCCACTCCGAATTCCTTAACCTTATTTGTTGCCAAATTAGTTTCATTAGCAAAATCTAAAATCGCCAGCGCAGAGGCAAGCTCAATAAAGTGTGCATCATTTTGTTGCGCGACGCTTCCTTCGTGGTTATCGTAATCTTTAACCAACTTATCCCCGAGGTAGTACATAGAGTTGACCGAATCATTTACTCCATATTCATAGTACCTTAAAGCAGCTTTTGTTTTAGAAATAAAGGTTGATTTCTCTATGTCGCTGTCATTATCCTTTTTTACTCCAAAGTATGGCAAAACAGAAACAGCTCCTATGGGGGCCGATTTTAGTAATGAGTGATTATTTAAACTGGGACTGGCAGACCTTATATTTTTAAGTAATAGAGGAAAGCCTGCAGCACCAGTACCTCCGAAAATCGAGGAAATAATAAATATCCTGTCTCCCTGTGAGAAACTGCTCGCAAAATCTTCAAAGTCTTTAGAGGTGTTGAACTGATTAAGAACCACACTCCCCATATTGGGATTCCCTTTAAAACCTACTTCTAAATCTGCATTTAAATTCTTTTTACTGAAAAGCAGGGAAATTAGAGCCTTATTTTTTTTATCAAGATCCTGATAATCTATGAACTCTTTGAACTTCTTTTTTGAGTCCTGAATATTAATCCTGAAATTGGGATTAAGAGGAGATATCTCTGTCTTGAAAAATTGATTAGAAGTTTCTGCATCAAAAGATAACTTACTTCTTATACTTTGGTAGCGCTGGAGAATATCAACTGTTTTATTGACATCACCGTTGGCTGCATCAGGATCTATTAAAATAGGTACTACAGAAGAACTTTTACATTTAACACCGGCAGCCAATAAAAAGCTCAGGGATTTTAAAACCCGGGCTCCTGTGCCACCAATTCCGAAAACATATAATTTAGACATTGGTAATTTTTTTTAGAATGGGACGTAAGATGAGTTGGGGCTTTTCCATTTAAGAACAAAGGAGAGTAAAACCATTAGAAGTATTGTCCACATAGCATTGACCACAGCAAACATCATCATGTCAGAGGAATACGAGGCAGGAACTTGTTCTCCAATGGAAGCAAAAATTTCTGTGAGATCATTATTAGCAGATACAAAGGCAATGATGGCACTTAAAATAGCGCCAACCAGGAGGTTCAAAGCCCATATACTTAATTTGGCAGTACCAGGACGATCAATTATATAATAGTAAGCGATGGTTAAAACCAAGGCCACCACGATTGAATACAGGGCTACCGGAAAATAGAGGTCATTGGAATACATTTGGTCGGAAAAGTTTCCTAAATAGGCTCCTCCCCAGAGTTCATAGAAATTAGCAACTAAGTCTTTCAAAATGATAATTATTTAGTTAGTTATTTTACTGGTATGGTTATATTAAAATATTCGTCGTTTCCACTTTGCTGGTAATAGGCTTTAAAAACACCTTCTATAAGATGGCCGAAGCCGAAGGTTTTTGTTTTTTCCAGGCTGTCATTACGAATTTGCCGGTCATCCCCACTATTAGCTTTATTTATCCAAGCCGGAATTCTTTTCTTAAGAGCAAATTTTAGATCTTCCGAAACCATTCCTTCTGCTTCAAATAAAATGGCGTGAGTAAATTTTTGATTGCTAATGCTCACCAAAGTAGATGGATCCATTTTTATAATACCCTTTTCCTTGAAATCAATGTTTTTCCCTTTTACAACACCGATATCCTTTATAGAAAATTCTGGATTGGTAAGTTTATAATTGTCCTTATCCAATAAGTATTGATCAGCTACAGGAAGCTCCCGGAGATCAGTTAAAACTGCAAATTCAAGATTACCTCTCTTCGGGTAACTGACTACCTCAATATCACGTCCTCTCGCTTTTATTCTTCCGTTATTTGCAGTCGCTGATAGAATTTCGGTAGAGATGTTAGGGAAAGTGGCAGAAGTGAAAAGAGCTTCATGTTGATATCCAGAGGTTTTTTTTAACTGAGGCGCTATGTTCTTAGCAAAAACGTGCATGAGATCAGCCGGAGCAATTACAAAATAATAGTAAGGTCTGGTTTTTATGCCCCGTATACCCTTATTATTAATATCATAATATTCTCCTTTAAAATCGCTGGTAAAACTATATATCCTTGTTTCAAGATCCGGGTCCTGTTTTCCCGCTTTTAAAAATGCATTCTGGGTATAAGTCCGTAACTTATTAAGAGCAGAAGGGACATCAGGCTCTCCTTCTGGAGAATAGATAAAATCTGCCATTATTACAGAAATTACATCACCCTCCTGGTTTTGTAAAACAGCATTTAAAATTTCCTCAAAATTACTGCTCCCTTTGTTGCCTTTGTTAGCCGTAGAATTTGGAGATAACTTCTCTGAAATTTTTATATTATCCACTCCAAAATTGGTGGGAGTTAGTTTGTTATTTATTAAATAAAATTCAGTCTCCAGATCTATGTCATTCTCATTGTCTACAGCCACAAGTAAATCACGAAATACATCTTTAAATGCAGTATTCCCATTAATATATCCGTCCATACTCAAGGTATTCTCAAAATATATTTTTACCGTGGCATCTAAGGGAGTCTCAGATGGTAAAGTTTCCGACTCAGATGATTCATTTTTCTCAGAATTTGAACCACGAACACGATCACTTTTACAAGAAGCAACAACAAAAAGGATCAATATTAAGGGTAAAAAAAAGTGGTGTTTTTTCATTTAAAGATATTTTGACTTCTCGATTGTTTAATTTGCTAATGAATTTTGGAGTTACAATAACCCACTACGTTTACCGAACATAGGCTTGAGCTCATCCCAAAAACCTTGTTCGATTATTTCTAAAAGATTAATATTATTGTACTCATGATTTGGCTCTTCCAGGGTAAAAGTTCGAATCACTATACCAGCGTTAGCAATCTCAGGAATCCAATGTGTTAGATGCAAAGAATAAACTCCCTTACTACCAACTCCAAGATGATTTTTAATCCTGGTTGTGTAGTTTGATCCTTTACTGCTACCTACATACAAGACAGAACCTACTTCATCCCAATCTTTTGTTGGCACATTCACCTTGGATAAAGCATGTATTTTTTCCTTTTATAATTTAAAATAGCTGACTGGAGATCCTGCACCGGAAGAGGATTTTTTAGACTAATAGTATAAATCAGATTCTCTTTTATTCCTGCACAGTGCAACTTAATTTTATTTTGAAGCTCCAAACTATTGTTAGGATTGAGCTCATTAAAGGAAAAATGGAGAGGCTTTAAAAATTCTGCAATTGAACATTTACCTAATAGCTTTTGAGAATCCAGAAGAAGTTCAATTTGATTTTTTTTAATCTGGGCAGTATCTACACTCATTCCAAGCAGGTTTTTTAATAGCAGGTTGAGTCTTTGAAAAAAGACCACTCCACCTGGAGTCACAACCTCTATCATTTAATTAGGTCTGGGGCAACAATTACTGAGGCCACATCTTTACCAGACATGGCTCCATATCACTTAACGAGTGTAGGGAGGATAGTTAAGCGGGTCCAAATTAAGAAAAAAAGTCAAAGGTATGTGAAAGAATATTGAGAGAATCAGATAAATTAACAGTTATAGACCATATATTTTTTGATGTTGTTCATTTCCATAATTCCCCTTTAACAGAATATTAATAGATTTACGGTTAAGACTAAACCAATCTCAGAATGACCATAGCTGAATACCTCTCCCACCTCAATAGACTTTATCTTACCGGCCACGCAAGAGAACACTCCTACCGCGGAGATCTTCAAACCTTGTTATCCACTCTTTTACCAGATATCCTTGTAACAAATGAACCAGCCAGGGTGAGTTGTGGTGCTCCAGATTATATGCTTTCACGCAAAGGTGTGCCTGTAGGTTATGTTGAAGCAAAGGATATAGGTGTCGATTTAGATTCCAAGGGTTTAAAGGAGCAATTCGAAAGGTATAAATTGGGTCTTACCAATCTTATAATTACAGACTATCTCAATTTCAGGTTTTACAGGGAAGGAGAATTTGTAACTGAAATATCAATTGGTACTCTGGAAGATGGTGAAATAAAAAATTTACCAGGCAATTTCGAGCATTTTACGCACCTCATTTCTGACTTTGCTTTAGTAGTCACCCAAAGCATTAAATCCCCTACCCGACTTGCCAAAATGATGGCCGGCAAAGCAAGACTGATGGCCGATGTCATTGAAAAGTCGTTGGATAATGATGATGAACAGGAAAAAAGATCTAATCTAAAGTCTCAGATGATCTCCTTCCAGCAAATGCTTATACACGATATTACAAACAGGTCCTTTGCCGATATTTATTCCCAGACTATTGCCTACGGAATGTTCGCGGCACGTTATCACGATCCTACGCTGCCAACTTTTTCCCGAATGGAAGCAGCACAGCTTATTCCAAAAAGTAACCCGTTTCTCCGGAAGCTGTTCCAGGACATTGCCGGTTTTGATCTGGACGATAGACTTGTTTGGATTGTCGAGGAATTGGTGAGCATTTTCCTTGCTTCAGATGTTTCGAAGATCATGAAGAACTTCGGAAAGAGCACAAAACAAGACGATCCTGTAGTTCACTTTTACGAAACCTTCTTAGGTGAATATAATCCTGCCCTACGGAAGGCTCGCGGAGTATGGTACACGCCGCAACCGGTAGTAAACTTCATAGTTCGTGCAGTAGATGATATCCTGAAGGACGAATTCAACTTACCTCAAGGTCTGGCCGACACCAGCAAAACAAAAATCACAGTGAAAGTTCCAACCCATGACAAACGATATGCTGGCGGAATGAGGGATTATGAGCAGGAAGTACATAAAGTGCAGATATTGGATCCTGCAACCGGAACAGGAACCTTCCTGGCCGAAGTAGTTCGTCAGATCCACACGAAATTTGAAGGCCAACAGGGAATTTGGACCCGTTATGCCACTGAACATTTGATCCCTCGCTTGAACGGCTTTGAATTACTGATGGCGAGTTACGCTATGGCCCATCTCAAGATGGATATGTTGCTTACAGAAACCGGCTATAAACCTGCAGATGATCAACGGTTCAGGATCTTTCTTACCAATTCCCTGGAAGAAGCCCATCCGGACACAGGAACTCTTTTCAGCTCCTGGCTTTCCGACGAAGCTGACCAGGCGAATGCTATAAAAAGGGACACGCCGGTGATGTGCGTGATTGGGAATCCACCATACAGCGGTGAGAGTTCCAATAAGGGGCAGTGGATTATGAATTTGATGGAGGATTATAAAAAAGAGCCTGGAGGTAAGGAAAAGTTGAAAGAACGCAACCCTAAATGGATTAATGATGATTACGTAAAGTTTATGCGCTTCGGTCAATATTTTATAGAAAGAAACGGAGAAGGAATCTTGGCATTCATTAACCCGCACGGGTATTTAGATAATCCAACCTTCCGCGGAATGCGCTGGAACCTTCTGAAAACTTATGACAAACTTTACACTTTAGATCTTCATGGGAATTCAAAAAAGAAAGAAACGGCACCTGATGGATCAGTAGATCAAAATGTGTTTGATATAATGCAAGGAGTTTCGGTGAATATTTTCATAAAAACTGGAACAAAAGCTTCAGAGGAATTAGGGAAAATATATCATTATGATCTGTATGGGAAGCGGGAGGAAAAGTATGATTTCTTATTAAAAAAATCAATTAAGAATATTCCCTTTAAAAGCTTACCTAACGTTTCTCCTAATTTTTACTTCGTGAGCAAGGATTTTGAGGCGCAAAAAAGATATTCCGAAGGTTTTTTCATAAAGGAAATTTTTAAAACTACTAATGTGGGTATAGTGACTGCACGAGATAGTTTTACTATTCAAAATAGCCAATCCGAAGTACAAACTGTTATCGAGGATTTTTTAAGTTTAGATGATGAAGTTGCCAGAATAAAATACAAATTAGGGAAGGATGTGAGAGATTGGAAAGTTCGTTACGCTAAACAAGATCTGGTTACGAATTACCCGTTGGAAGGAGAGTTTGTAAAAATATCTTATAGAGTTTTCGACGACCGTTGGACTTATTATACAGGCAACTCAAAAGGTTTTCACTGCTATCCTCGCAAAGAAATAATGCAACACTTCTTACCTGGTAATAATATTGGTTTAGTTACAGTCAATCGTCAACCCTTAAACAATCCCACCTCCTACTATTTCCTAACCAAAAATATTATTTCAAATGGAATGATCAGGTCGGATAGTGTTAGCATTGATAGTGTTTTCCCTCTTTACCTCTACAATGAAGTTTCTGATCAACAAACTATGAACAACGAACAGCACGTTCGAGTTCCAAATCTCGATGAGGAAATAATAGGCAGAATAGCTACATCTATAAATCATGCTTTCCTGCCGGATGAAAACCTTTTTTGTGACTTAGAAGCTGGTTTGGATGGTACTTTTTCACCTTTAGATATTCTTGATTACATATATGCAGTTCTACACTCCCGGGAATACAGGGAAAAATATATGGAGTTCCTGAAAATAGATTTTCCGAGAGTTCCTTATCCGCAGGATTCTGAGCAATTTTGGAAGCTTGTCGAGCTGGGCGGGCAAATACGTGAGCTGCATTTATTGGAAAGCCCTGTTTTGGAGAAGCGAATTACCAGCTATCCCGAAGATGGTGACAATGTCATCACCCGTAAAATAACTAAAACCAGCCCCGGCTATGAACCCGATTCGGAAACACATGGAAAAGTTTGGATCAATGACCAGCAATATTTTGACAATGTGCCCCTAATAGCCTGGGAATTCTACATCGGCGGCTACCAACCGGCACAGAAGTGGCTAAAGGACCGTAAGGGTCGGGAATTGAGTTTTGAGGACATTTTACACTATCAGAAGATGATCGTGGCGCTAACCGAAACTGATAGGCTGATGAAGGCGATTGATAAGGTGGGGGTAGTCATTAAGGAGGAACAAAAGGAAAAAGTTAAGATCAAAGATTAGAGGAATCTATGAAACCAGGAACGTATATAGGTAGTTGTTTTCTACCTAACAATCCACAGAAGACTTTTGAGTCCGCTCGTTTAATGGTTGACGAAGAAGCCTTTGAACTGGAAATTTCTAATAAGGACCTTGGCTATATCGACAGAGAGATAATTTGCGGGACTTTTAATGGAATTGGACCAATAACTCTGGTCAATTGTACCCTCTTTTCTGGACAAGGTGGAAATGGCGGAAGTTTTCTAAAATTTCGTGCAGAATTTTGTCTGGATGGCCATTTTCAAAGTTCTGAGGAACTGGTTTTTCAAGAGGTAAATGTCTTTATTCCTGCACTTTTTAAATGGCTACAAATTCACAGCATTAAAACCAGTTTAATGTTTGCTGATGACAAGTTTGTAAGTTTGGAAGAACCTCAAGACATTAAGGTTTGTGAAGTAAACGGATTTGTTCTAAAATTTATTTTTTACTACTCCTATAACGTAAGGACCCGTGATGGAGAGATAAGGTTAAGAGAAGGTGCTGGAATAAATTTTAAATCAACAAGCTCGGATAAGCATCTAAGGGAGTACATGGATATTATAGCTAATTTCAGAAAGCTACTCTTTTTTCTTACCAATTTAGACTGCGGTGTAGAGTCGACTGTTCTTTTTCAAGATTCTGAATCTTCCGTAAATCTTCACACAAATCAATTCAAGCCCTTTCATCCCTCAACCAGCTCACTAAGAACCACAACCTATCAAAACCTTAAAAAAAATTTAGAAAATATAGTCTCTATTTGGTTTAATGACAATCGGATCCATATAAGCTTAGACTTAATTTTAGAAAAATCGATGAATATTGGATTAAGTAGAGAAAATTTCTTTTTAAACAGTTGTTTTGCTCTTGAAACCTTTCACCGAAATTTTCAGGATTATAGTCTTATGCCCCAAAGTGAATTCCGGAAGCTCAAGGAAAAACTTCTGAAAGATCTAAATCCTGAAGAAACTGAATTTGTAAAGAACCGGTTGAGCCATTTTAATTCCCCCAGTTTTAAAGAAAGATTATTGGCTTATAAAGAAGATTTTATTTCCTTAATTCCTCCGAATTTCGATGTTGAAAAGTACATAACCACTATTGTTCGCACCAGAAATTTTCTTGTCCATAGAAGTTCCCAAAAGACTGTTTTTGATAGCTTTGACTTACTATATGCAGCCATTTATATTGAAGGAATTGCAAAACTTCAGATTTTAAAATTCTTAGAAGTAGACAGAAATACAATCCATCAAGAATATAAAAAGATGCAAGAGGATTTAACCACAAAATACAGATTGAACAGAATTAGGGAACCTCGAGAAACAAAAGTTAATTTTCAATCTTAAGTTGAATGGTGGTTAAACTTCAGTACGCAATGGATACAAATGGGAAATCGATTTCATTTGATGATCCCGAAGTAAAAAGTGGCCAAGGTCAGGAATTTACTTGTCCAGATCCTTATTGTAATATTAAAGTACAACCCAAAAAAGGAGAGGTTCGACAGAATCATTTTGCTCATAAATGTGGTTCCAACTGCTATGGTTTGGAAACGAGTCTTCATCTTATGGCAAAAGAAGCATTTCTGTCCATGAAAACCTTCAGGCTGCCGATCTATTTTATTAGCCCACGAGAATACCACATGTACTACTAAGAGGAATAATAGCTTATTCTATGCATTTTAAAAAACTGAACAAATGAAAATAAAATTACTTTATCTAACATTACTTTTTACTTCTTTTATTTCCTGTAAAAGTGAAACCACAACAGAAAAACAACAACCGCAATTAAATTTGGATTTTGTTCAAACTTATGAGGGAACAATTGCCAATAAGTATCCTTTGCACATAAAATTAAAATCTGACGCTGGAGTTATAACAGGAAATTATTTCTATGATAAAGTAGGAACTGATATAAAATTCAATGGAACTATAACAAACGACAGTGTTTTTACCTTAAACGAATTTGACATCAATGGCAATCAGGTTGGGCTTTGGAAAGGAAAACTTGTCAATGAAAATAAAATTAGCGGAGATTGGAGCAAACCAGACGGCAGTTCTGCTACAGATTTCAAATTAATAGCAACTTCCAGTAATTATGAAACTGTAAAAAGAGAATTTTCAAATTCAAAATATGCAGCATATTCAGGAACATATAATAGTCCCTATAATGAAGGTGGAATTTCTTTTGGGATTTTAGAAATAGAATATACTGGTAATAAGGAAATCCGTTTTGAAATTAAAGTAGGACATATAGAAGGATGCACAGGTCATCTAAAAGGCACAGCTAAAATAAAATCAAATGGACAAGCAATCTATAGCGGACCTCAATGTGAAAGCTTAATTTTTAATTTCCAAAACCGAGAAGTGAAAGTAAAAGAAAAAAAATGCGAACATCACGGAATGAGATGTTATTTCGATGGCACGTTTAAAAAGTAAAACTGCATAGACCAACGCATCCTATGAAAAATTGCTGCGTCAGTTCCTGTTCGAAATTTTTAACTTTAAAATAGGCGGACAAGAGTTTCTGAGACACTCGATGAGGATTATTTTAAGATGAATGTTTATTACTTAAAAGGTAATTGTTTTGAAGATTTTCGAGTTGAGAACTTTTTCCATTAAAGAGATCTTGAATTTATGATCTTCAGAACAACATACTGCCAAGTTTTTTTCTTTCAAAATTTAAAGAAGGAACCTTTTACAAAAACGAGGAGCTTAACAAATTGAGAAAAGAAAAAGAAAGGCGAGAGTAGAGAGAAAATTTCTATAGAGACTATCCACATAAAAAGCTATAGATCGTTTTGCTAATGAAAAAAAGAAAAAGCACTCATCAACTTGATGAGTGCTCACTTTCAACTCAAAAACCAACGGTACTGAGAATCACCATTGATTGCTTTTGAGATGCCTTGTGCAAAAGCATAGGCATTTTCTCCCCTGTCAAGGAAAGTGTCAATATAGCTGCTCTTATTTGCTCCTGTGAGCAGGTTGAATGCATTCCACAAGCTAATTTCACCGGAAGCGTCTTTACAGAAGCTTTTGTCCTGGTAATAATCTTTAGCAACTGTTGTAAAATGATTGTCATTGAGTAACAGGTGCGGTAGCTGAGACTTCTCTGTTTTAGGTAAGTAGTTGTATAGTTTTGCCTTACCTAAGACTTGAGCAAATTGTTTTTCACTTAAGCTTTCTTCCACCAGCTTTTCCATCCCCTGTAAATGCTCATCTATACTATAGCTCTGCATAGCCTGCAACATAATCCTTTCCAATTCCTGATGAGAGGAAGCTTTCATCTCCCCCTTAAATCCATCTGTAGAAATACACATATTACAGCACACCATATTCTGAAATCCAATGAAGAACTTAAAGTTTTCCATTTTCTTTTTGCTGAACAAGTTTTCTCTATTATATGCTCTTACGCCACCTATAGAGAGCGACAATTCATTCCCATTGACGGCATCTGTGATACTCGGAATCCGTACAAGGAAAGCCATACGCTCATAGTAGATGGTTTTCTGATGATTTTTGAGCTCCTTTGCGGGTATATTAATAGCATCCGGAGTTCTCCCTTTTATTTGATGACTTACTCGCACCGCAGGAGCATCAATAACTTCGTTAGGAAAGATCTTTGACGCACATTCTATGGCAACATCAATAAATTCCTGGTGAGCTATTGTCTGTTCATTGTCTTTGGCGAACACAGGAATTATACAATCCTTCTTTAAATGCGAAAGGCTAACATCAGTCGTGTTAGCCTCTATAAAAGGTGTTAGTTTACTTTCTCTCCTCTCCCCGGTACCGGGGGAAGAGGGGGAGGTATCAACATGGTGGATATTCAGGACTAAGCTGACCCCTCTGAAGATCATCTTTTAGGTATCTGTCATTCCGGCGGATATTGACCCCTTTAGAAAATAAAAAAGCTGGCTTGAAAAATTATTCAGGAGCATGTT
>Ga0098069_100231_pt1 | contig 30589 bp, 29 predicted proteins | sample 27_taG_FD_92584 | JGI IMG/M metagenome (GOLD analysis project Ga0098069, IMG submission 92584) | Marine viral communities from Cariaco Basin, Caribbean Sea - 27_WHOI_OMZ | ecosystem: Environmental > Aquatic > Marine > Oceanic | place: Caribbean Sea: Cariaco Basin | collected 2014-11-09
TGAGAAATTACTGCTAATTTAAAGCCCAAATTGTAATCCCGCTGGGTCCGCTTAACTGTTTTGTTTGTTGATGATTTCATAAATAAGTCGATTTGTTGTCAACTTATTTTAGGACGGGTCAAATCTAATAAAAAAGGCCATCTTCTTAGGTGGCCTTTTTTATGTTTATTTTATAACTTGATTTTTGGTACAACAGCGCAAGTAGGCTATATTTTAGATAGATTCTAAAAAGAAAATCAATTTGAAATCTGGGCCTAAAACTTACTTTATATTAATAGCTTCAATTTTAATTTCTCAATTAAATTGGAATGCTCTGTACGCACAAAAAACCATGAAACAAAAAGATACTTTAAAATTTGAAAACAAAGTAGTACCCGATGAAATATGGCGTGAAACCTATGTTGCACTTTCTCATTACCCCGAATTAAGAGATACTCCTATTGAATTTAAATTTAAAAAGAAGATCCAGAAATCTTTTATGCAGGCCCAGCCAAAACTTTCGGGTTTACTAAAAAACAAGAAAAATCGTTCTTATTTTGTAATGATAAGTGAACACATTAGGATTGAAGATGAAATCTTTGATGTAAAAAATGTTCCTTCAGAAGTCTTAATTGGTTGGATTGGTCACGAGTTGGGTCATATTATGGATTATCGCGAGCGCAGTGCGGCAAACATGGTTTGGTTTGGTATTAAATATTTAACTTCAAAGAAATATATTCAGGAAGCTGAAAGAGCCGCAGACACCTATGCGGTAAACCACGGCCTTGGTAAATATATTATCGCCACTAAGGATTTCATCTTAAACCACACGCATCTTGCAGATTCTTACAAGGAGCGAATCAAGAAATTATATCTTTCGCAGGAGGAAATTATGGCTTTAATTGACGAAATAGATGAAGACGACGATTAAGCGTTCTTTTCGCTAACGAATTTCTCCCACTTCGCAAATTTCTCTTCGTCCATAACTTTTTCCATTTTCACCTGCCCACCTTTTTTCTTATTGGCAGCACTCCACTCCGGGAAAATATCTGGATGAATTTTGGTCACCTTCACCCCTTTTAAAGCTTTAGAACGAGCTACCTTATAATTCTTATTAGCATTTTTCAGCGATTCATCTAGAGCCTCTTTAAGTTCTTCTTCTGAAGTTTTGCCTTCGGTTCCTAAATACCAGTGGTGATGAAATTCACCATCAATCCTTACGGCTGCAAGGGTAAATTCAGGAATTTTAATATCAAATTTTTCCTCTAGCTCCTGTACGGCATCATTCATTTTATTTACTGAAAGTTGAGAACCAACCACATTTAAAAAGAATTTTGTTCTTCCGGTAATGCGAATTTCCTTCCGCTTTACATCGGTAAATTTAATGGTATCTCCAATAAGATATCTCCACGCACCGGAAACCGTACTAATAAGCAATACATAATCTTTTTCTTCTTCAACTTCATCTAAAGAGATCACCGGCGCATCATCTACTATAGAACCGTCCTGATTAATATATTCGGCTTTAAACGGAACAAATTCGAAGTAAATTCCGTTATCCAGAATAAGTTTCATCGCATTCGTATCAGGTCTTGCCTGTACCGCCAAAAATCCTTCTGAAGCAAGGTAAGTATCAATAACGGTAATAGGTCGTGCCAATAACGCATTAAAACTCTTTTCATAAGGTTCAAAAGCAACACCTCCTGAAGCATACACCTGCAGGTTTGGCCAGATATCATGAATATTATCAAGGTTATTATATTCAATAACCTTTTTCATCATTAATTCTAACCAGGAAGGAATGCCGCTTAATGCACCAATATCCCAGTTTTTAGCATTTTCGGCTATGCGTTGTACTCGCTCATCCCATTCTTCAATCTTAGAAATTTCTTCTCCGGGCTTGTAATAACCTCGAAACCAAAAAGGAATATTACTAGCGCTAATTCCGCTAATTTCACCTTCTTCATGATCACCTTCTTTTTCCAGATCTGTAGAACTACCAAGCATCATAATTTCTTTTTCAAAGAAATCTGGCGGAAGATCAAAATTACTCAGGGCACTTACCTGCTTAATCCCTGCTTTTCTTATAGATTCCAGCATTTCATTGGTTACGGGAATACGTTTACTAGATTTTCCCGTGGTTCCAGAACTCACCGCGAAATAAGGCGGCCTTCCCGGCCAGGTCACATCTTTCTCACCATCGTGCAACTTGTGCCACCATTCTTCATTTAATTTATTATAATCGAAGTATGGAACCTTTTCAGCAAAAGTTTTTTGAATATCGTCAGCTTTTAAAATCGACTCAAAATCGTAATATTTTCCAAACTGTGTATCCTTTGCTTTTTTAAGCAATTTGGCAAGTACTTCTTGTTGTGCTTCTTCAGCTTCGGGCTCGGAAACTATGGTATCGCGAAGATCTATAAGACTTTTTATTAAGGAACCTACTATGGGCATAATTCTGGTTTTTATCGGTGGTTGTTTTCAAAAAATGAAGATAAAAAAAACCAAAATCAACACTATTAATGTCTTGACAATTATCAAGAATTTAACCTTTCAGCTCCCTAAGAGTTTTGTAAACTCTCCACACATTTTTCGGCGCACCTTTCTCCATCTATAGCGGCAGAAATGATACCACCTGCATAACCGGCACCTTCCCCGCAAGGGTAAAGTCCTTTTATTTGTATATGCTCAAAACTGTAAGGATCCCGGGGAATTCTTACCGGAGAAGAAGTTCTGGATTCGGGGGCGTGAACCACAGCATCGTTAGTTAAAAAACCACGCATACTTTTATTGAATTCCTTAAAGCCTTCCTGTAAAGTTTTATGAATAAACTCGGGAAATACATTTCCTAAATCAACAGAAGTCACCCCGGGCTTGTAAGAAGTTACCGGCAGATTTCCAGATATTTTTCCCTGAGTAAAATCTACTAAGCGTTGCGCCGGAACTTTTTGGGTGCTTCCGCCTTCCAACCAGGCTTTTTGCTCTATCTGTTTTTGAAATTCCATTGCCGCTAAGGGATTCTTTTCAACATTTATAAAGTCTGAAAGTCTTAATTCTACTACAATTCCAGAATTTGCCGTTGGTTGATCGCGTTTACTGGGTGACCAGCCATTGGTTACTACCTCTCCCGGAGAAGTTGCACAGGGAGCGATTATTCCGCCTGGGCACATACAAAACGAATACATTCCCCTACCCTTTACTTGTTTTACGATGCTATAAGGTGAAGGCGGAAGAAATTCTCCCCTGGAATCACATTTATATTGAATTTGATCTATAAGTTCTTGCGGATGTTCTACCCTTACCCCAAGCGCAAAAGCCTTGGCTTCAATTTTAATATTTTTCTTGTATAAAAGTTCAAAAATATCCCTTGCCGAATGTCCCGTAGCCAGGATGATCTTTTTCGCCTTAATACTTTCCCCGCTTAGAGTTTTTATGCCTGCTACTTCATTATCTTTAATTAGAATATCGGTTAGCCGGGTTTCAAAAAGAACTTCTCCTCCACAGGCAGTAATAAGTTCACGAATATCTGCAATAATTGCCGGAAGTTTATTAGTTCCTATATGAGGGTGCGCCTCAACCATAATCTCTGGGGTCGCGCCAAAACCTACAAGTAATTTTAAAATTCGGTCTACATCACCGCGTTTTTTAGATCGGGTATAAAGTTTACCATCACTATAAGTACCTGCACCGCCTTCGCCAAAACAGTAGTTGGAGTCTTCGTCTACAATATGTTCAATATTTAAGGCCTTTAAATCCCGACGACGAGTTCTAACGTCTTTGCCACGTTCAATAATTATGGGTTTAAATCCCAGCTCAATACAACGTAAGGCAGCGAATAATCCGGCAGGCCCTGCTCCTATTATAATAATTTCTTCGCTATTCTTTACATTTTCATATTCTGGCAGGCGAATCTTCTCTTCTTTAAATTCCTCATTCACATAGACCTCTACCTTTAAATTGATCTTTACCGCCCGTTGCCTGGCATCTATAGATCGCTTTAACATATTTATAGCGGTTATTTCTTTCAGCGGAATACTGCCGTGACGGGAAACAGCTCTTTTAATTTGTGCCTCGTTTGCTGCTTCTGCCGGGCTTACTCTAATTTGATATTGGTATTTCATTGTATAAAATCTAAACGAAACTATCTCGAGGCAAGCCTGCGAGGTATTAACTATATTTTTTTAATTTCCGAGATATCCCTAATCTTCGGGACCAATTTTAAATCTTGATTCTCGAGCAAAAATATGATTTTCAAATTTGTTCTATAGATTTTTAAACTATTGAAGTATCTGTTAAATAATCCCAAACAGGAAAGGTTTTTTTTAGGTCGCTTTATAATTTTAACTTATTTTGTCAAATATTTAAAACCCTAAATCTTATTTCAAATTTTTACTACAATGAATTTAACCTCACGATATCCAATGGTTTCTTATGAAGAAGCCTCACCAGAAGTTCAGGCTATTTATGATGATACCAAAAAGACCCTTCAATTGCCTTTTGTTCTTAATTGGTTTAAATGCCAGGGGAATAACGCTACTTTATTAAAAGGAAATTGGGGAAAATTAAAAAGCACCCTGATGGAAGGTGAAGTGCCAAATGTGCTTAAGCAACTTATTATTTATAATGTCTCAAAGCAACGTGGTTGCAATTACTGCTCACACGCTCACGGTATTTTTGCTGATAGTATGAGTGCCATGATCTCTGAGGAAGAAGGTTTTAAAGCTACCGAAAATATTGATTCTCCATCTATGCCGGCCAGTTTTAGAACAGCGGTGAAAATTGTTACCAATGCGGCCCTAAACCACAGTGAAGTATCTGATGAAGATTTCCAGGAATTGGAAAAAGCAGGTTTCACCGAAAAGGAAGTTCAGGAATTGATGGCACAGGCCGATTTAGTAAACATGCTGAATACCATAGCTGATGTTTCTGGAATCAAAATAGACAACGAATTACTGGAAACTCCAGAATAACATTTATGGAATCCCTACAGGATAGGAACTCGCGGGTTTACAGAATTACTTATGAAACTTTTTCTAAATTCAGCAACAACTTAAATCGTTGTAAGAGTTTAGAAGAAGTCTCTAAGGTTTCCGAGCGTTTCTTAAAATATTTGCTGAATTTCCATCTATTCAGGATTAGTGTTAACCAGGCTGGTTCTTACCTGGTTTACTGCCAATGTAATTCAAAAGGAGAATTTGAACTTGTTCCGAAAGAAAATCTGCTTCCATATGAAATAAAGATCCTGGAAGACAATATTCCTATTAGAACCGAAAAGATTCCAATTGAATTAAGCAAAAAAATTTCTGAAACAATTTTAGAGTCGCCTTTTCTCTGGAGCTGGACCTTTAAAAAAATGGATATAGATTTTACCGTTTCCCTGGTTGCCGATGAGAATAAAGCCTTTGATACTGGAGATATTGAAATGTTGAAATTGATAAGCGACAGTTTCCAGGCTAAATTCCAGGAAATCTATCTTAAAGAAGAATTAGACAGCAAAAATAAATCCCTTCTTCAGGCCTTAGACATTATTAAAAATCAGAATAGAAAGATCAACCAGATTGTAGAGAATCAAAAACAAACTATTGCCGATCGTACTAAAGAAGTCGTGGAAAAAAATGAGAAATTATTGCGTATTTCGGCTTTAAACGCTCATAACGTAAGGGAACCTTTATCCAGAATTCAGGGTATAGTTCAACTTTATGATGTTTTTGATGATGCAACCTGCAGGGAAGAACTTCTGCCAAAACTCAAACAGTCTTCAGAAGAAATGGACCAGGTTTTGCAAGAAGTAATTAAAATGGCCACTACCGAATTGAACCAATTAAAAGCAAATGAGTTATGAGCACCATTATACTGGTAGACGACCAGCCCATAGCCAATTTTATCACGCGAAAACTCCTGGAAATTGAAGGTTATAATGAAGATGTTATAGATTTCACCAATCCTGAAGAGGCTTTGGTATATTTAGAAGATAAACAAAACACGCTCATTTTCTTAGATTTAAATATGCCAGAAATGAACGGATGGGAATTTTTAGATTATCTAAAATCTAAATCTCAAGAACATAGAATTATTATCCTTACTTCTAGTACCAGCACCATAGATCAAAACCGGGCTAAAGAATATGATTCTGTGATAAAATATGTAGAAAAACCCCTGAATAAAGACAAATTCAAGGAGCTTCAACCACTTTTGCAACAACAATAATTAAATCTCGATTCTCGAGTAAAATGAGTATACGACCCAACCACAAAGCACTTTTAGAACTAGCCCATGCTAAGATGCATTTTGGAAAATACAAAGGCTATTTTTTAAGTGACATTCCCGAATATTATTTGGTCTGGTATCGCCAAAAAGGTTTCCCCGAAGGAAAGCTTGGCCAGCAAATGAGCGAGGTGTTTGAACTTAAACTTAACGGGATGGAGCAATTGCTTAGGGATATAAGAAGAAAGTTTCCAAAACCCTAAATTTTCCGCATTTAAAAACCTGGTTTTAACTGCGGAAAATATTAGGTTTAAAATTAACGCCTTTTCTATTCTTCTTTGTAATTTAGCGCCCTGAATAAAACAACGCAACAAACACTTCAAAGATGGCCGAAACCAAGTATATTTTTGTCACCGGCGGCGTTTCTTCTTCTCTCGGAAAAGGGATTATAGCAGCTTCACTGGCAAAATTATTACAAGCGCGTGGATTTAGAACCACTATTCAGAAACTCGACCCTTATATTAATGTAGATCCCGGCACCCTTAACCCTTACGAACACGGCGAATGCTATGTGACCGAAGATGGCGCCGAAACCGATCTTGATCTTGGTCATTACGAACGTTTTTTAAATGTAAATACTTCCCAGGCAAACAATGTAACTACCGGCCGTATTTACCAAAGTGTTATTGAAAAAGAAAGACGCGGGGAATTTTTGGGGAAAACCGTTCAGGTAGTTCCTCATATTACCAACGAAATTAAAGACCGAATTCAGATTTTGGGTCAGAATGGTGAATATGATATCGTTATTACTGAAATTGGAGGAACTGTAGGTGATATTGAATCCTTACCATATATTGAAGCGGTACGTCAATTAAAATGGGAATTAGGCGATGAAAATGCTTTAATTATTCATCTAACCCTTGTCCCTTATCTTGCCGCTGCAGGTGAGCTTAAAACAAAACCAACGCAACACAGTGTAAAAACTTTGATGGAAAGCGGACTTAAAGCCGATATCCTGGTTTGTAGAACAGAGCACGAACTTTCAGACGATATTCGTCGTAAACTGGCTATTTTCTGTAACGTGAGACAGGAAGCGGTAATTCAAAGTATTGATGCAGCTACTATTTACGATGTCCCAAATTTAATGCTGAAAGAAGGCCTGGATACTGTAACGTTAAAGAAATTACATTTACCAGATGATACTACTCCAAATTTAGACCGGTGGAACCAGTTCTTGGATAGACATAAAAATCCTAAAGCTGAAATCACTATTGGTTTAATTGGTAAATATGTTGAATTGCAGGATTCCTATAAATCTATTCTCGAAGCCTTTATTCACGCAGGTGCCGAAAATGAAGTTAAGGTAAATGTAGAAAGCATTCATTCAGAATTTATAAATGAAAATACCATAGACCATAAATTCGCGAATTTAGACGGAGTTTTGGTTGCGCCCGGATTCGGCGAACGCGGTGTAGAAGGAAAAATTGATGCTGTAAAATATGCACGAGAACATAATTTGCCATTTTTAGGCATTTGTTTAGGAATGCAAATGGCAGTAATTGAATTTGCAAGAAACGTATTAAAGTTAAAAACTGCCAATTCTACCGAAATGGATCCTAAAACCAAACACCCGGTTATAGATCTAATGGAAGAGCAAAAAGAGGTAACTCACAAAGGCGGTACAATGCGCCTTGGAGCATGGGATTGTGAACTTGCCAAAGGTTCTAAAATTCAAAAATCTTACGGCAAAACCGAGATCAAAGAAAGACATCGTCATCGTTATGAATATAACAACAGATACAAAGACGAGCTGGAAAAATCTGGAATGTTAAGCACAGGAATTAACCCTGAAACAGGCCTGGTGGAAGTTGTAGAATTAAAAGATCATCCCTGGTTTGTAGGGGTGCAATACCATCCCGAATATAAAAGTACGGTTGCTACTCCGCATCCGGTATTTATAGCCTTTATTAAGGCAGCATACGATTTTTCAAAAAATAAAGAAAATGCCAGTCTGGCATAAAATCAATAATGGCCGACTTATTGACCAAAAGCAAGTTATAGTTTAGAAAAGCATGGAAGAAAAGAAATTTGATGTTCAGTCCTTAATTGGATTTATACTTATTGGTGGAATCTTACTTTGGATGTTGTACACCAACAGTGCTTCAGAAGAAGTTGTAGAACCACAGCAAGAAACAGAGCAGGTTGAAGTTCCAGGAAATACAGATTCCAACCAGCCACCACAACAAGAGCAGAACGTACAAAGCCAGGGCGCAGATTCTACTGCCCTTGCCCAGGCACGTGAGCGTTTAGGCGCTTTTGGTTATTCAGCAAGTCTTCCATCGGCTACAGAAAATACTACCACAATTTCCAATGATGTTTTAGAACTTAAAATAGACAATAAAGGCGGGTATATTTCAGAAGCAAGGTTAACCAATTATAAAACTTTCGATTCTATTCCTGTTTATTTAATTAAAGATGGAAATGCTTCCTTCAACATTAATTTTACCACCACAGACGGAAGAACGCTGGACACTGAAAACCTATTTTTCGAACCTGAAGTAACTCAAAACGGAGATAACCATATTATCTCTATGAAGCTTAAAGTTTCAGAAAACGAATTTCTTGAATATCGTTATGTGCTGAAACCGGGTGAATATATGCTGGATTTCAGCATTAGATCCCAGGGATTAAACGATGTCATAAACAGTTCGAGAGATATTAATTTAAACTGGGAATTAAAAGGTTATCGCCACGCAAAAAGTATTTCGTACGAAAATCGTTATACCGAACTCATCTATGAATATGACGAAGGTGATGACGATTATTTAGGTTCTGGTGATTTTGAAGAACAGGAAGATGAAAATATTACTTATGTAGCCTTCAAACAGCATTTCTTCACCTCTATATTATTAACAGATAATCCTTTTGAAAGAGGAAAATTCACCTCAGAAAACCTGGTTCAGGACGAAGAGGTAGATACCGTTTATACCAAGAAATTTGCTGCCCAATTGCCTTTAGAATTACAGGGTGGGGAGCTTAATTATAATATGGACTGGTACTACGGGCCTACAGATTATAAGATCTTAAACGATTATGACCGTAACCTTGATGAAGTTGTACCATTAGGTTGGGGAATTTTTGGATGGATCAATAAATATGTATTTATCCCGTTCTTCGCATTTTTAAGCGGAGTTTTACCGAGCTACGGTATTGCAATTATTGTAATGACCATTGTTGTGAGAATTGTACTTTCTCCGGTTACTTACAAATCTTATCTCTCACAAGCTAAAATGAAGGTTTTAAGACCTGAAATTAACGAGCTTAACGAGAAGTATAAGGATAATGCGATGAAAAAACAGCAGGAAACTATGAAGTTGTATAGCAAAGCAGGAGCCAGCCCAATGAGTGGTTGTTTACCCGCCTTAATGCAAATTCCGGTTTTCTACGCTTTATTCCAGTTCTTCCCAAGTGCTTTCCAGTTAAGACAGAAAGGATTTTTATGGGCAGACGATTTATCAAGTTATGATACTATAGCCGAGTTACCGTTCACCATTCCATTCTATGGAGATCACGTGAGTTTATTCCCAATTTTAGCGTCTATTGCAATTTTTATTTATATGATGATGACTACGGGACAGAGTATGCAGCAAACCCAGCAACCGGGAATGCCTAATATGAAATTTATTATGTACCTGTCTCCGCTAATGATGTTGTTCTTCTTTAATAACTATGCAAGTGGACTTTCATTGTATTACTTCACCTCTAACCTAATTACCATTGGTATTATGTTGGTGATCAAATATGTGATTATTGATGAAGATAAAATTCACGCAAAGATCCAGGAAAACAAGAAAAAGCCTAAAAAGCAGAATAAGTTCACCAGGAAAATGCAGGAAATGATGGAGCAGGCAGAACAGCAAAAAAATCAACAGAAGAAAAAGTAAACTGATTTTAGCTTAAAATAGAGAAACCCGGTCTAAAAATAATTTTAGACCGGGTTTTTTCTTACGCCATCCTGAACTTGTTTCAGGATCTATTTGATTGGAAAAAATTAAATCATTTTAGATCCAGAAATGAATTCAGGATGACGATAAATTGAAAAGTTTTTTTTTAAACTGCTATTAATTCTTATCCCCAAGTAGAGGCACGAACCTGAATTGTCCAAATTCGGTTTTATCGAATTCTGTAGGAGATTTTCTTATAAAAAGAGTCATCGTTTGCACATCGTCGCCCACAGGAATTACCATCCTGCCTCCAACTTTTAACTGCCCTAAGAGGTCTTTAGGAACAAAAGGAGCACCGGCAGTAACAATTATTTTATCAAAAGGCGCATAATTTGGCATTCCTTTGTAACCATCTCCAAAACTAAGATGCTTAGGCCGATAGCCTATTTTATTCAGAAACATCTTTGTCTTTCTATAAAGTTCTCGCTGGCGTTCTATGCTGTAAACTTTTGCTCCAAGTTCACATAATACCGCGGTTTGATAACCACTTCCGGTTCCAATCTCAAGAACTTTATCTCCTTTTTCAATTTCCAGTTTTTCGGTTTGAAAAGCTACGGTATAAGGTTGGGAAATCGTTTGGTCTGCAGCAATAGGAAAAGCTTTATCCTGGTAGGCGTGATCTTCAAAACTACTATCCATAAAGAGATGCCTCGGAATTTTCCCAATCGCGTCTAAAACCGCTTTATTGGTGATCCCCTTTTTCTTTACGGTCTTCACCAATTGTTGCCTTTTTCCTTTATGTCTATAATTGTCCTGAATCACTTAATTTCCCGTTTAGATTGCAAAAATACTCATTACAAGTCAAAGTTGCCAAGCGAAATCACGGGAGATTCCCCGTCCAATCCCTAAACTATTTGCAATCAAAATGCTATTTTTGTGAAAAATGCTAAAAAATATGTTGAAAGTTGGCGTGCTTGGTGCAGGACATTTAGGGAAGATACATTTAAAATTACTCAACCAGTCTGAAAAATATGAGCTTGTAGGATTCTACGATGCCAGTTCAGAAAATGCTGAGAAGATTTCGGCAGAATTCGGTTATAAAAAATTCGACACCATAGAAGACCTCATCGAGGCAGTAGATGTGGTAGATGTAGTAACTCCTACCCTTTCCCATTTTGAAGTAGCAAAAAAAACAATTACGGCGGGTAAACATCTTTTTATAGAAAAACCCATTACCAACACATTTGCTGAAGCCGAAGAACTAATCACTTTAGCCAAAAAACATGGCGTAAAAGGCCAGGTTGGTCACGTAGAACGCTTTAACCCTGCCTTTAGAGCTGTAGCTTCCCGAATTGAAAATCCTATGTTTATTGAGGCGCATCGTCTTGCAGAATTCAATCCTCGCGGTACCGATGTTCCCGTGGTTCTGGATTTAATGATCCACGATATTGATGCGGTTCTAAGCGTAGTAAAGTCGAAGGTAAAAAATATTAATGCCAGCGGAGTTTCAGTAATTAGTGATACACCAGATATTGCCAACGCAAGAATTGAATTTGAAAACGGATGCGTGGCCAACTTAACCGCCAGCCGTATTTCAATGAAAAATATGCGTAAATCCAGGTTTTTCCAGCGAGACGCTTACATTTCGGTAGATTTTCTGGAGAAAAAATGCGAGGTGGTAAAAATGAAAGATGCCCCCGAAAAAGAAGATGAATACGCGATGATCTTGCAAAATGCTGAAGGAGTAAAAAAACAAATCTATTTTGATAATCCTGATGTTTCTCCGAACAACGCCATTTTAGACGAGTTGGAAACTTTTGCTGACGCCATTAATAATAATACCACTCCAATAGTGACGCTGGAACAGGGAGCTGAAGCTTTGCGTGTTGCCAATGGAGTTATTGCAAGTTTTAGTAAATAATATAAATACAATTTCAGTTTATTTTAAGGCTGAAATTCATATAAAAACCACACAAAATGAAGAATATAGCAGTTATAGGAGCAGGAACTATGGGCAACGGAATTGCTCACACTTTTGCCCAATTTGGATACAAAGTAAACCTCATAGACATTTCAGAGGAAAGCCTTGATAAGGGAATGAAGACAATTTCGGGGAATTTAGACCGAATGGTTTCTAAAGAAAAAATTAGCGCAGCAGATAAAGAGGCAACGCTTAGCAACATCACTACATTTACCGATATTCCTAAAGGAGTTAAGGAAATAGATCTTGTAGTTGAAGCAGCTACAGAAAATGAAGACCTAAAACTTAAGATCTTTAAGCAACTGGACGAAAATTGTTCTGCTGAAACTATTTTAGCGAGTAATACTTCTTCGATCTCTATTACAAAAATCGCTTCAGTAGTTTCAAATCCAGAGCGTGTGATTGGAATGCACTTTATGAATCCTGTACCAATTATGAAACTGGTAGAGATTATTTGCGGTTATAATACTAGCGATAAGGTTACTAAAAGTATTATGGAACTTTCAGAAAACCTGAAAAAAGTTCCGGTTGAAGCTAACGATTACCCGGGTTTTGTGGCCAACCGTATTTTAATGCCTATGATAAACGAGGCGATCGAAACTTTTTATAACAATGTTGCCGGTGTAAAGGAAATTGATACCGTAATGAAACTTGGAATGGCGCACCCAATGGGCCCACTTCAGTTAGCCGATTTTATTGGTTTAGATGTTTGCCATTCTATCCTAGAAGTGATGTACGACGGTTTTAAAAACCCAAAATACGCACCCTGCCCATTATTAACGAACATGGTTATGGCCGGAAAACTGGGAATAAAATCTGGGGAAGGTTTTTATGATTATTCTGAAAGTAAAAAAGCCGAAAAAGTTTCTTCACAATTCAGCTAAATTATTTGTAGAATTTGACCAAAATACTTCCATTTAAAGCGGTTAGGCCGCAACGGGCGAAAGCCGGCCTTGTAGCTACAAAATCTTTTGAAGATTATACTGAAGCTGAAATAAGAGCGATCTTACAGTATAACCCGTATTCATTTTTACATATTCTGAATCCGGGTTATAAATTTCAGCATGAAATTACGGGCGGACAACGATTTCAAATGGTTAAGAATCGTTACCTGGAATTTAAAGAAGAAAACTCTTTTATAAAAGATGAAAAACCCGCTTACTACCTTTACAAAATTGTAAGCCGGGAAAGTAGTTGCTGCGGAATTATCGCTGCGGCCAGTGCCGAGGATTATGAAAATAACCTCATTAAAAAACACGAAGACACCATTGCCCATCGCGAAACAATGTTCAAGGATTATTTGAAAGTAGTAGGTTTTAATACCGAACCGGTTTTACTTACTTATCCCGATAATTCTAAGATCAATGACGTGATCGCCCAGGTTATGGCAACCCGTGCCGAATATGAATTTGCCACTGCAAACCGGGAAATCCATTATTTATGGAAGATTGATGAGGAAGAGCTATTGGAACAAATTAAGGAAGAGTTTGAGCAGATGCCGCATTTGTATATTGCTGACGGCCATCATAGAAGTGCCTCCTCTTATTTGTTAGCCCAGGAATCAAAAGCAGCTAATGCAAATCACACCGGCAAGGAAGCTTATAATTATTTTTTAAGCTATCTTATTTCAGAAAGCAATTTAAAAATCCACGAATTTAGTAGGTTGGTAACCGATTTGAATGGGCATACCAAGGAAGAGTTCCTTATTCAGCTAGATGAGTATTTTCGGATTGAAAATCACGGGATGGAAGTTTATAAGCCGATGCAAAAACATCATTTCAATATGTATTTGGATGGCGAATTTTATTCCCTTTATTTGCGAAAAACAAACTATGAATTTGGTGATTCTTTATCTAAATTAGATCCTTATATTTTATATAAAAAAGTGCTTCAGCCAATTTTGGGAATCGAAGACCTTAGAAATGACAAGCGTATTTCTTATATTCACGGTAAGAATGATCTCATAGAAATTAAAACTCGTATAGATAAAGGAGAATTTGCTGTAGGTTTTGGCATGCTTCCATTAAGCATAAAGGAAATTAAAGAAACCGCCGATGAAGGTTTAACAATGCCGCCAAAAAGCACCTATATTGAACCCAAACTATTAAGCGGATTGACCATTTATGAGTTTGAAATTAACTAAAAAGTAAATTGCATGGATATTTCAGAAAATATTAAAAATTTCCAGGATGAATTACCTAAAGATGTAACCCTGGTAGCTATTTCAAAAACCAAATCGGTAGATGATCTTTTAGAAGCATACGAAGCCGGCCAAAGGCATTTTGGAGAGAATAAGATCCAGGAAATGACCGAAAAATGGGAAAAACTTCCCAAAAATATTAAATGGCATATGGTAGGCCACGTACAGCGCAATAAAGTGAAATATATGGCGCCTTATGTTTCATTAATACACGCTGTAGATAGTTTAAAATTATTGAAAGAAATTCACAAGGAAGCCGACAAAAATGGTCATTGTATAGATTGCTTGCTTCAAATCAAAATTGCGGAAGAAGACAGTAAATATGGAATTTCAGCAGATGAAGCCAGGGAAATCTTAGATTCAGAAGAATTTAAAGAGCTAGATCATGTAAAAGTTAAAGGTCTAATGGGAATGGCCACTTTTACCGACGATGAAAAACAAGTGAAAAAAGAGTTTGATCATTTAAAAACTGTATTCGACGAGTTTAAGGAGCAATATTCAAATTTCGAAATTCTCTCCATGGGAATGAGTGGCGATTATAAAATCGCTATAGATTCCGGAAGCAATATGGTGCGTATTGGGAGTGAAATTTTTGGAGCCAGAGATTAATTAAAGAAAACGGAAGCATAATTTTTGTACGCAGTAGTAGACATAGAAACCACCGGTGGTAAATATAATGAAGAAGGAATTACCGAAATAGCTATCTATAAATTTGATGGGCTAAAGGTGGTTGACCAGTTTATAAGCCTGGTGAACCCTGAAAAAGCCATTCAGCCTTTTGTAGTTAACCTTACCGGCATAAATAACGATATGCTCCGCAATGCGCCCAAATTCTACGAAGTTGCCAAACGCATTGTAGAGATTACCGAAGATTGTGTTTTAGTAGCGCATAATTCAAAATTCGATTATCGTATTCTTCGAACCGAATTTAAGAGATTGGGCTTTGATTTTGAAAGAAGATCGCTGTGTACTGTAGAACTTTCTAAAAAACTTATCCCGGGCCAGGAATCTTATAGCTTAGGTAAACTGGTGAGAGCTTTGGGAATTCCTTTAAGTGACCGGCATAGAGCTAGCGGAGATGCACAGGCAACCGTTAAACTCTTTAAAATGTTACTCGCCAAAGATGTTGAAAAGAATATTTTAAAGGACGCCGTAAAGCTGGAACCCAAACGCCAGGTGGATACCCGCCTGGTTTATATCTTAGAAGACCTACCTGGAATTACCGGCGTGTATTATTTTCATAATTCAGACGGGGATATTATTTATATAGGGAAAAGTAAGAATATTAAAAAACGCGTCACGCAGCATTTTACCAGCGAGCAACACAAAGCGCGGCAACTCCAAAAAGAAGTTTCTTCGGTAAGTTATGAAGCTACAGGTAATGAACTCGCGGCCTTATTAAAGGAAAATCAGGAAATAAAGCATAACAAACCCAAGTACAATAAAGCTTTAAAGAAGAATATTTTTAGCCACGCGCTTTATCATTCTACAGGTGAGAATGGATATATCAATCTTTATATTGGCAGAGCCGGCAAAAAGAACAGTATCACTACCTTTTCTTCCTTAAAAAGAGCCAGGAATGTATTAGAAACCTGGATAGTCAAATACGATCTTTGCCATAAGCTTTGCCACCTGGAAAAAGGAGCTGGAAACTGCTTTAATTATACCATAAAAAAATGTAACGGTGCGTGCATCAGGGAAGAACCCGCTGAAGCTTACAACGAAAGGGTCAGAGCGCTAATAGATCAGCATTCTTACAAAAACCAACACATGTTGGTGATAGACCGCGGGCGGGAAGTAGACGAAAAAAGTGCTTTATTGGTTGAAGACGGAGAGTTTAAAGGTATTGGCTATTTTAATTTGAATCACCAGATTAACAACATAGATATTATTAGATCTATAATAACCCCAATGAAAAACGACAGGGACGCGCAGCATATTATTCAGAGTTATTTGCGCCGTAATTCCAGGTTAAAAATTGTTCAGTTAGACCCGCTGGCTAAATAAGTTCTAAATTACTGACTAGCTTCAGGAATTTATTTAAATTTGAATAATTCATAAATCACCAATTATTGCCAAAAATAGAAGCAAAACCAGGTTGGAAAGCAAAACTTCATGAAGTAATTTATGAAGCCGATACTCCTTCAGGGAAGTTTTTTGACGTGGCCTTACTTATTGTAATTGCCATAAGTATCGCATTAGTAATGCTGGAGAGTGTAGGAACACTTAACACCAAGTATTACTGGCATTTCTATATTGCAGAATGGATTATCACCATAATTTTTAGTGTAGAATACATTCTGCGAATAATCGCTATAAAAAAACCTAAGAATTATATTTTTAGCTTTTATGGGATTGTAGACCTATTATCTACTCTCCCAACCTATCTCGCCTTTATTTTTGGCGGCCATAACTTACTATTTGCTGTTAGAGCTTTAAGATTACTTAGAGTCTTCAGGATTTTAAAAGTCACTCGCTATATAGGTGAGTCTAATCGCCTTTTATTAGCCTTAAGAAATAGTAGGCCCAAGATTATTGTCTTCTTATTTGCTGTACTTATTATTTGCATCATTATGGGTACGGTAATGCACCTGGTAGAAGGGGAAGAAGGAGGTTTTGATAATATACCGCTTAGCATTTACTGGTGTATTGTTACGCTTACCACCGTTGGTTTTGGCGATATCCATCCGGTAACACCTGTGGGACGTTTTATAGCTTCTTTTATTATGATTGTTGGTTATGGAATTATTGCGGTGCCAACAGGTATTGTTACTTCAGAGATCACCAGGTCTGAAAAAGATAAAATTCCTAAAAATACACAAGCCTGTCCGCATTGTAACGAAACCAAGCATTTAGATAATGCTGAATTTTGCCATAACTGCGGAAAACCTCTTCATGAAAACTAATTACCTTATTAATATTGTTGGGCCAACTGCCATTGGCAAGACTTCTTTGGCAATTCAACTCGCAAATAAATTTAATACTGAAATAATTTCAGCAGATTCGAGGCAGTTTTATAAAGAAATGCACATAGGTACGGCAGTTCCTTCTGCAGAAGAATTACAGGCAGCCAAACACCATTTTATTCAGCATATTTCTATTGAAGATGCTTATAATGTGGGCGATTTTGAAGCTGATGCGATTCAGAAATTAGAAGAAATTTTCCAGGATCACGATGTTGTGATAATGGTAGGCGGCAGCGGTTTATACACCAAAAGCGTTCTGCAAGGCCTGGATTATTTTCCCGAAGTTCCTGCAGAAATTAGGGAAAATTTAAACTTAAAGTTTGAAGCAAATGGATTGGATCCTTTGCAAAAGGAACTTCAAAAATACGACCCTGAATATTATAATGTAGCCGATGTTGAAAATCCGCAGCGAGTTATAAGAGCGCTTGAAGTTTGCATAACTTCAGGCAAACCATATTCCTCTTATTTAAATCAGCCTAAAAAACAGCGTAATTTTATCCCGATAAGTATAGGTCTTACTGCCGATCGTGAAATAATTTATGAAAGGATAAACCGACGTGTAGATTTAATGATGAATGAAGGATTACTGGAAGAAGCAGAAAAACTTTTTGCTCACAAACATTTAAATGCGTTAAACACCGTAGGCTATAAAGAACTTTTCAGTTATTTAGAAGAAAAAATTCCCCTTGAAACAGCAGTTTCAGAAATTAAAAAAAACACCCGAAGATTCGCAAAGAGGCAGCTTACCTGGTTTAGAAAAGACCCCGATATTCAATGGTTCGATTTTAAAACCCCTCCGGAAGAAATTCAGGAATTTATTGAGGGAAAAATCACTGAATTTGAAAAGTGATAGATAAAAAAGCTCCCCTCCTTTTCAAGGAGGGGAATGAATTCAGTATTTGCTTAAATTTCAATTTTTGCCCCCAGTAATTTTACAAATTCTCTAATAAATGCGGCGTGACCCGGCCAGGCTGGTGATGTTACCAGGTTGCCATCTACCACTGCTTCAGTAGGTTCAACTTCTTTATAATTCCCTCCTACCAGTTCTATTTCTGGACCAATTGTGGGGTATGCGGTGAGTGTTCTTCCTTTTAAAACTTTTGCTACAGTAAGAATTTGGATAGCGTGGCAAATAGAAGCCACCGGTTTATCTTTTTCAAAGAAATGCTTAGTGATTTCAATTACTTTTTTATTCAGCCTAAGATATTCTGGTGCCCGGCCGCCAGCCATTACAAATCCGTCATAATCGTCTGCAAATACCTCATCAAAAGAATAGTTGAGTTCAAACAAATGACCTGGTTTTTCAGTATAGGTTTGGTCTCCTTCAAAATCGTGAATTGCAGTTTTTATCTTGTCACCTTTCTTTTTTCCCGGGCATACTGTATGCACGGTGTAACCCAACATTTCTAACATCTGGAAAGGAACCATAGTTTCATAATCTTCAGCGAAGTCACCGGTTAAAAAAAGTATTTTTTTCATAATTAATCAGGTTTTGGTTTGAGTTTTAAGTTAAGAAAATTCATACTAAGCACTGGTAATCAGTTTTTAAAAAATAGTTAAATATAATTTTTGACTGCAAATTTTAAAAAAGCTTGAGTAACTTTTAGGCTCAGCCAAAAAACATAATTATGCAAGATCGAAGGACATTTATTAAAAAATCAGGGCTATTTGTGGCCGCTACTACACTTCCAATTCCCAAATTTCTACTTCATAAAAATAAAGAAAAATTAGGCGTAGCCTTGTTAGGCCTTGGAAACTACAGTACCGGGCAACTTGCACCGGCACTTCAGGAAACCGATTATTGCGAATTACGAGGTATTGTAACCGGAAGTCCTGAGAAAATACCGGTATGGCAAAAGAAATACGGGATTAAAGATCAAAACGTGTATAATTATGAAAATATGGATGAGATTGCCAATAACGATGATATAGATGTGATCTATATTGTTGTACCCACGGGGCTTCACGCAAAGTATGCAATTAAGGCCGCCAATACAGGGAAACACGTTTGGTGTGAAAAGCCTATGGCAAAAACCTCGGAAGAATGCCGACAAATAATTGAGGCCTGTAATAAAAATGGGGTAAAACTTTCTATTGGTTATAGAATTTAGCACGAAAAAAATACGCAAACCTTAATGAAATGGGCTGAAACCAAACCTTTTGGTAAGATGAAAAACCTAAAAGCCGAAGCCGGTTATTATGGAGACCCTATGAATCCCTGGAAACTGGAAAAAGAAATGGGTGGCGGTGCTATGTATGATATGGGCGTTTACCCATTAAATGCAGCGCGCTATACCACTGGCTTAGAACCAATCTCGGTTAGTGCAAAACATATAATTAACAGGCCAGAGATTTTTGATGAAGTTGATGAAACTACGGTTTTTGATCTTGAATTTCCTAACGGAATTACTGCCAATTGCAGAACCAGTTTTGGAGAAAGCATGAATAATCTTGAAGTAGATTGTAAAGATGGCTGGTATTATTTAAGACCTTTCCAATCCTACTCTGGGGTGAAAGGAAAAGCCAGCGATGGGACTGTTTTAGCTCCATTCGGGAAAAATCAGCAAGCTGTACAAATGGATGATGACGCCCTGGCTATTCTTAAGGATAAAAAAGTAATGGTTCCCGGGGAAGATGGATTGAAGGATATTATAATCCTGGAAAAAATATATGAATCTGCCAGTAAAAACGGGGAACGTTTAAGCTTATAATCAGGTTTTGGAAAAGGGAATTTTTATTATGGTTTCTACTCCAGCCTCTTTATTGCGTATTTTAAAACTGGCCCTTTTTCCGTAAAGCGTAAGTAAACGATCCCTGGTATTAGAAATCCCCACTCCTTTTTCTAATAAAGCTTCTTGTTTTTCGGTAAGTAGTTTTCCATTATTGTAGACGCTAAGCACCAGGTAACCTCTGGATTTAAAAATATTGATTATAATTTTTAAATGGATATTATGGTAAGAATAACCGTGTTTAACCGAATTTTCTATAATGGGTTGTAATAGCAGCGATGGCACCAAATGATCTAACAGGCTTTCGTCTATATTCTTTTCAATTATCAAATGATCTGAAAACCTAAGAGTGAGAATATTTAAATAATAGTCCAGCATTCGTAATTCCTTTCTCAATGTAACCTTATAATTCTCACTACTGTACAAAATTTCCCGAAGCAGGTCGCTTAGATCTGCAATGGTATCCTGGGCTTTTTTAGCATCTATTTCTACTAAAACCGAAATAGAGTTTAAGGTATTGAATAAAAAATGCGGCTGTAGCTGAGAAGATAACATCTTCATACGCGTATTGGTAAGTTGGGATTCCAGTAGTGTCTTTTGCTTCTCGGTCTCTTTTACCTGTTTTAAATAATAATAGGTGTAGATGATAAAAATCATCGCAAAGTAGATGAGAAAATTAAGATCTATTACGAATATCATTCGGTCTATACTGGCCTTTAAACTATAATCGGCAAAAGTCATGAGACCGAGTAAAATTCCATAAAGATCAAAGAAAAAACGAATTACAAACCCTATTAATATTGAAAATAAGGTATGCAGTAAAAAAATTTTTATCCACGAATAATTTTTATTTAAAAGGCGCTTAGTACTTATCGCAATCAGGCTCATATAAACCACTACAATAATCCAGTCTATAAGCAAGTTATGGATAATAATGTCGTGCCAGGATTCTACGGTTTCCCGGGAAATGAAGGCTCGCATATATGCCAGTTTGCCTAAATATACCAGGTTGAATAACGTGTAGAAGGCCGCCAAAAGCAAAATAAGCTTTACGTCTATATATTTATTTTTTAAGGCTGAAAAGCTCATCTTGAGGTTCTTTAAATTCCGAGTTTATCAAATAATTCCTTTTTATTGGATTTGCTGATGCGTAATAATTTTTTGTCTCTCATTTTTACATCTACTTCAGAGAAATCTGAATGCACAATTTCTTTAATATGATTCAGATTAATAATGGCCGATCTATGAATTCTAAAAAAGGCGTGGTCTTTGAAAAATTCTTCCAGGTTATTTAGAGATTCCCTGAGTAAATACTTGCTATTTTCAGTATAAATTTCAGCATAATAGCCAGAAGCACAGATATAACTAATCTCGTTGGGTATTAATAAAACGGTTTTATTACCCTGCCTAACCGGAAGTTTTAAGGGAATTTTGGAAGTTTTCCTGTCTTTGCTATAAACTTCAAATAAAGTTTGCAGGCGTTTTTCAAAATTTTCCTGAACTTCATTATTTGAGATATTAAGTACTTTTTTTATAGTTTTAAAAAACCGCTCGTCGCGAAAGGGTTTCAGAAGAAAATCGAACGCATCTACATCAAAAGCTTTTGTGGCATAATTATCATAAGCAGTAACAAATACAACTATCGGTTTTGGGTTCACATGAAGCTTCTGCAGCACTTCAAATCCACTCATATCTTTCATACTAATATCAAGAAAAACAAGTCCCGGCTTAAGCTTATTAATTTGAGTAATCGCCGATTTCCCATTGGAGCATTCTCCCAAAACTTCAATTTCCTTTACTTCAGCAAGCAGGTTAAGCACTCTTCTTCTTGCCAGTTCTTCATCATCTACAACAAGTGCTTTCATAATTTTACATTTGAGATATACCCATGTAATTTAAAACTATTTTTTCTTGTTGAATATTTTTTTTTGAATCTAAGTAATTGATATCAAATAATTTAGTGAATGAATAAACCTAATTCTGCTACCAGGGATATATTTTATGCTGTGAATAGTCTCCTATTTGATATAAAGCATAAAAAAGCCTGTAAAGTTTTTTAAAAGCTTCATTTAGACTGAAGTTTATACTTTACAGGCATTAGTTAAAGTTTCTGAAGAAATTACATACCGGCCACACGCTCTTCATTTATATTTTTAGGATCAATTTTAATAATCTTTGATTTATCATTTTTCACAACTTTAATTCGATAAAGTTCTTTATCCAGAAGCTTCCCCTGCCCCCTGGCTTTGTAATTATTCTTTACCATACTCCAGCCTTCGGTTTGTCTCCATAATTCATTTCTTACTGCGAGAGGCAAAGCAATATCTTTAAATAGTTGCCTGGTTCGGTTTAATACTCCTTCTTTTGAATAATTGGCTTCAAGAAATCCTTTACTAGATTGGAAACGTACTAAATAACTATCATAATCTTTATATTTCACTTCTTCAATAAATTTAGAAATATCAAAATAAGACTCCATAAATGCCATCGGATTTTTAGTGAATTCAGCAGCAAAACTATCGCTCACATTATAGCGGTATTCATCGGGATTATCGGTTGCCTCGAGAACAAGAGGAGAATAAGCAATTCTTGTTTCTTCCAGTTGTGTAATTCTCTGGGCGTAGCTACTAAAGCTAAAGCTCACAAGCATCAAAATAACGACTAATGTTTTCATAACAATTAATTTTTAAGATTTATAAACGGTTTAGGTACAAGCTTGTATTTAATTATATCTTAAAGTTATGTAGCAAAACAGGTAAAATTATCTACAATGATTTAGACTACATTTTTTTGATAGTGAGCAGGTAGAAATTTGATATAAGCCGAGGGCTTGATAATAAGCTTTTTAGGAATCAAAAATATTTATTAATTTTATAAGCTTTTACACTTAAAAAATTATACCTATTAAGACTAACTCTACGTATCAAGATTATAAAACAGACGTTGCAAATATTAATAAAATCCCAATCGTCTCTCAACTATTAGACATTATTTGCCTTAATACAGGAATGGGATTTGCTGCCATTGCACGTGTTACCGAAGACAAATGGATAACTTGCGCCAGTAAGGATGAAATTTCGTTTGGCTTAAAACCAGGAGATGAACTGGAAATAGAAACTACACTTTGTGAGCAGGTACGCCGAGAAAAAGAACCAATTTACATTGATAATGTAGCTACCAGTAAAACTTATGCTAAACATCCTGTTCCCGCGATGTACGGCATTTCTAGTTATATATCTGTCCCGATCTATAAAAAGGATGGAAGTTTCTTTGGTACGCTTTGCGTTATAGATAAAAAGGCAGCAATAGTTGATACAGAAGAATTTAGAGGAATGTTTAAACTGTATGCTGAACTAATAAGCTTTCATCTTGAAGCGATTGAAGAGAAAGAAAAGGCTCTAGCAGAGCTTAACGAAGAGCAACATATAGCCGAATTGCGTGAGCAATTTATAGCAATCTTGGGACACGACCTTAAGAACCCTATTGCCACCACCAGAATGAGTGCTGAAATTCTCATGAAATTTAGCAAGGAAGATATTGTAAAACGCAATGCTGCGCTTATTAAATCTACCAGCATTAGAATGGAAAATTTAATAGATAATCTTCTGGATTTTGCTCGTGGCCGCTTAGGGGAAGGCATTAAATTAAATAAAACAAAGGATTTTGGGAAGCTGGAAAATATTTTGGAGCAGGTAATCAATGAAATCAAAACCATATCTCCAAACCGGGATTTCTCTACAAATATTAGAATTGAAAATCCTGTTGATTGTGACCCTAATAGAATTGCACAATTATGCTCTAACCTCCTGGGAAATGCTGTTACCCACGGTTCGCAGGATAACCCTATAGAGCTTGAAGCCTTTTGTTTAAATGGAGAATTTAAATTAGAAATCACCAATAAAGGAGCAAAAATCCCGAAAAAAGTAAGGGAGAAATTGTTTGAGCCTTTTTACCGTCTTGAAGGTGAAGAGCCTAAACAAGGTTTAGGACTTGGCCTATATATAGCTTCCGAAATTGCCAGAGCGCACCAGGGAAATATCAACGTGAAATCATCAGACAAAGAAACGGTATTCAGCTTTGTTATGCCTGCACATAACTAAGCCGTTCTGCCAGAATTTAGAAGATTGACTGGCACTAAAATATTAAATTTAAAGTTCCCAGAACCGCAAAAATAGCTGCAACAACTATCCAGGTTAGGATTAATAAAATGAATAGTTTGGCCAGGATATGAAAACCGGCTGTAGCTGTCTTGTAATTTTCAAGAAAAATATAGAATGGATTCATAGCACAAAAATTAAGGTTAAACTTGCACCCTTAATTGGAAAAGCGGCTATGAAATAACAGGTATAAAATAAAGAAAAATAGTCCTGATATTAAACTTAAACCTGGTCTTAAAAATTTAAGCTATAGACTTATGAATAAAAACACACCATATTACCGCTGATTTTCCAAAAAAGGTATCCCTTAAATTAAGACTAGTCTTCCATTTTTGCTATTAGGAAATTCCCCGTTTTCTAACCGAAAAACTGGAGAAGAAATAATTTTACCCTATGAAAAGAAGCTGTTTTGTAAAATTTTCTATTTTGCAAGTATGGACTTTGAGCAATTACCTAGAAACCATTTAATTCAATAATATTATTAAAATTAAGAAATATTCTTTGCCGTAGTATTTTTAACAAATTCCTTAGGGTTTAAACCGTATTTCTCTTTAAATATTTTTGAAAAATAGCTTCTGCTCGAAAGCCCTAATTCCAATACAACTTCACTTATATTTTTATTTCCCTCCGCTAATAATTTAATAGCCTTTTCTAAACGCTTTTGCTTTGCATATTCGTTTACTGTTTGATTATAAAGAATCTTAAAACCTTCCTGGATTTTAGAGGTATTAAGTCCCGCGATTCTGGAGATCTCTGGAATATTTTCAAGACTGGAAAGATTATTATAAATATAATCAGCCGCTAGTTTTATTTTTTCGATATCAGCCTTTTTCAAGATCTCATCTTCCCCAGGTTTGGATTCATTTTGATAAATCACCAACATTTGAGAAAGTATTTCCAAAGCTTTGGCGCCTAAATAATTGGTTCGTGGAAATCCTTTGCCTTTATAAGAAAGTATTTGATTGATAACATTTGAAATTTCAAGGCTAAAATAACCCTTAGCGCAAATTTGTTTAATCCCGTTCACATCAGCAAAAAGCTCATATAGATCTTTTTTGATTTCACTTAATTCAAAGGAAAGGTAATCCTGAAATTTCTTCCGGTCAATTTCCAGGTAGCAAACCTCAGTCTTGGTGTTTGCTGAAAATTGTAACTTTTGTACCTGTTCTTGTTTTGCTGCCGAAATTAAATGTTGAAATTGTTCAATTGTTTGCCAATCTTTATCTCCTTCAAACTTATGCTTAAATTCTTCTTCAAGACAGTAGATGAACCTAAGGGGCTTTACTTCATCGTTGGTTAATTCTAACTCTATTTGCTTAGAAAAATTAGCTCTTATTATATAAAGTCCTACCCCGTTGGGAAAATTAATCCCCTGTACCTTACCTGAACCGAGTTCTGAAGGGATTTTTAAAGAATATTCACCAAGGCTTGACTTGTATTTCACCCCTAGTTGATTGGCAAGTTCGGGTATGATTCTATCTTCTTTTCCGACCAGTAATTTAAAATTTCTCATTGAAAGCAAATATTAACACCCCAATTTTAAAATATATAATAGTCTTAGTTTATTAATTACTTGCTAAAAAAGCCGCGAAGTGGTTAAAACTTTCTAAAAGAAACTAATACAGCAAAAACATTTTCCAATACAGCACTTTGGGACAAATGATATATGGCAATTTTATCCTCGCTAAATTCAAAAAATGTCTCGATTAATTCAAAATATTAAAAATAATAGCCTGTTAATAGTATCGGTTATTTTTATAAGTGTACTATTAGTTTTAAAGCCTCAATTTTTACTGGCCTTTTTAATAATTAACCTATTCATTATAACCATACATGGTTCACTTCAGCTATGGTGGGCTCTTAAAAAAGAAACTTCAGAGAGAAGTAAGGAAACGCTTATAAACTTGATTCCTTTTCAGAATGAAAGTAGCAATTCGATTGACAGTCCAGAAGCGAACCAATTATATGATAAGAATAAAACAGGTAATAAAAGCCCTAAAATTTCAATACATATTCCCGCATATAATGAACCTTCTGATATTCTAATAGCCACCATTCAATCCTGCCTAGATATTGATTATCCAAATTTCGAAATTATAGTTTTAGATAATAATACACCGAACCAGGAAACCTGGTTGCCGGTTAGAGATTTCTGCTCAGATAAAAAGAATGTTTTCTTCTATCATATTGACAATTTACAGGGATACAAAGCCGGCGCGCTGGATGTTTGTATGGAACTTACCAATCCCGATTCTAAGTATATATTTATTGTTGATGCCGATTATCGTGTAAGCGCTAATTGTTTAAAAACGGCTGTTGAAATTGCCGAAAATCAAAATGCCGATCTCGTACAGTTCCCACAGGATTATCACAGTAATGGAAAAAACAGTGCATTAATAGAAGAGTATGCCCATTATTTCAGAGTTTTTGCTAAAGGCGGAAATTACAATAACTCTGTACTGGCAACGGGTACTCTATCTTTTTATAAACGGGAAGCACTTGAGAAAGTAGGTGGTTGGAAAGGTAACAGTATAACTGAAGATGCCGAAATGGGGCTAAAATTCCAGGAAAAACAGCTGAAGTCTGTTTTCTGCGAAAAAACGATAGGAAAAGGCTTGCTACCCTTTAGTATAAAAGATTTAAAGATACAACGCGAACGTTGGGTGTATGGGAATATGCAATGTATTGGCAAACTCTTTAACTCCTCAGAAATTAGCTTAAGGCGCAAATTATCATTAATGGTTCAACTCACTTCCTGGGTTAACTTTTTGAACTTCAGTTTACTATCAGCTCTACTTTCAATAATGCTATTTCCATTAATTCCTTCTATCTATTTTCACCAGGCCTTAACCATTACCGCAAGTAGTCTCTGGGTCTTTATAAGCTTTAAGTTTATTCTCTTTGGAATATCTACGAACTTTAAGCCTAAACTTCATTTAAAGACCTGGCTTATCAATTTAGTGTTTACCGGCTTAAATACCTTCTGCTGGATGGGAGTATTACAAGGTAAGTCAAAGCCTTTTGAGAGAACCAGTAAATTTATCATCAACACCAATCAAAACTTAGAATGCTCAATACTTGGCCTGGGGCTATTTACAGTTAGTGCTATGTTGGCTTTAATGGAAAATGTAATCCTGGCCAGTTTATTTTTACTTCCAGCTATTTTTATTTTTTCGGGACAAATAATTCTAAGGCAGCAAATTAATAGTAGAAATACCGCTATCCCCAATTTTAAAAGAAGTTAAATTATGAAAATTGCAATTTTAGCCCACGCAAATCATCCTATTCAAGAACCTTACGAGGGAGGTCTGGAAATGATAACCGCTTTGATAGTAAAGGCACTTAGAAAAGAAGGCCATCAGGTAGATTTATTTGCTTTAGGATCTTCCGCAATAAATTTAGCTCCAGTTGCTTTAAACGATCCTAATTATAACTGGGATCCTGCTGAATTAGGAACCGAGGCTTTTAATATGAACGTAGCTAGTTATTATTCCCTGGCCTTTCTAAAAATTAAGGAAGGTAATTACGATCTTGTGCATAATAATTCCCTCCACTATTTACCTATAATTCTGGGAAATAGTCTGGATATTCCCTTTCTAACAAGTTTTCATACTCCTGTGTTCCCCGAAATTTCTTACGCATTAAATGCACTAAGATCACCTCAGCAATATTTTTCTGCAGTAAGTAAAAGCTTATGTAAACTTTATGCCGAATTCGGAAAATGCGATGTTGTGTACAATGGGATAGATATTGATAAATGGGAGTTTGCGAATAATCCTTCAGATTATTATTTCTGGTATGGAAGAATCTGCCCCGAAAAAGGTACGCATACCGCAATAGAAGCAGCAACCAAACTAGGTAAGAAAATCTATCTCGCCGGTCCTAAAAGCAATATGGAGTATTATATCAAAGAAGTTGCTCCCTTAATTAATAACCAAAATGTAGTATACCTGGGACATTTAAATCAGGTTGAAGTAAATCAGTGGCTAAAGAAGGCTCGCGCCATGCTTTTTACCAGTACCTGGGATGAACCCTACGGATTAACCATTGCTGAATCATTAGCTTCAGGAACTCCAGTAGTATCCTGGAATAAAGGTGCCGCTCCCGAAATCCTAACCAATAAAACCGGCCGGGTGGTGGCGCCTTTTAATATGCTTGAATTTCAAAATGCCCTTATAGAAATAGAAAAATTAGACCGAAGAGATTGCAGAGTGAGAGCAATAGAATTTTGCTCGGTAGAAAAAATGGTAAATGGCTATTTAGATTTATATACCCGGATGTTAAAGCCAAAAAACAGTTTAAATCTGCAAGAAGTATGTTAAGTTATTATGCCCATCACCACGGCAGCGGCCATTGTAATTACGCACAAATCTTTTCTAAAGCTTTTGATTACGAAAGTGTAATTTTTACCAGTTCTAATTTTCAATTTAACCCAAATGTAAAAACTGAAAGATTAGCAAGCGAAGACCCCGATGGCACTGGCACTGACCAAAAATTTATTCCGCCGCCGGCCTATTTACATTATTCTCCTGTCGGCCAAAAAACTATTCAGCATAGAAGTGCGCAAATTCTTAATCGCATTATTCGGGAAGAGGTAAAATTAATGATCATAGATGTTAGCGCCGAAATTGCTGCCCTGGCACGATCAGCCAGTATTCCTTATTCCTATGTGCGCCTTCCCGGAGAAAGAAATGATTCCGGCCACTTGCAGGCCTTCCAGGGGGCCGTATTTCTTATAGCCTATTTTCCCGAAGCATTTGAGTCCTCTAATACTCCTGCCTGGGTAAAAGAAAAAACTATTTACCTGGGATTTTTCAATCGCTTTTCAAAAATCAACCAGATTAAATCCACTAATAAGAACAAATATATAAAAAATGTGGTGGTGCTTAGCGGAAAAGGTGGGAACAAAGAACTTTTAAAAGTTATACCACGCCTCCAGAAGCGCTTTCATTATAGTGAAATAAATGTTTATGGGGCTAAGGAAAATCCAGCTCATACTGGAAATTTAAGTTTCAGAAAATCTACCACAAATTTTTTAAAGACTTTATACGAGGCAGATCTCATAGTCGCAAATTGCGGATTAAATCTAACTTCTGAAATTATAGAGACTGAGAAACCATTTTTAAGTATTCCTGAGCCCAGACCCTTTAATGAGCAGGAATACATGCACGCTTATCTTTTAAGGAACAAACTCGCTTTGGATCTAGACTTTATAGAACAGCACGATGATAAAACTATTCAAAATAAACCGGTGAAAAATCAGAGATTTATAAATCAATCGGCTCCTGAACTTTTCAGGTACTGGATAGAAAAGTATCAGTACAACCCAGAAAAATTAAGAAAAAATCTAGCTGAAATTCAAACGCAACTTTATCAGGATGAAATTAAGTCTAATTACCATATTTAGTGGACGCCAACAACATTTAAAAAATCAATTAACCGGTATTTCCAAAGGATCTTCTATTCCCGATGAAATAATAATTGTTGGAATAAACGATAAATTTAATACTGAAGAATTACCGACTTTACCTATAGAATTTATAAACATAAATTGGGAGGGTAAACATCTTCCTATAGCAAAAGCCCGAAATCTAGGAGCTGAATATGCAGAAAATGAATTCTTAATTTTCCTGGATGTTGACTGTATTCCATCGAGAACATTTATAGAAAAAATGTTTACCGATCTTCAAGAAAACGCTGGTTGTATAATGGGAAATCCATACTACCTGGAAGCACATATAGATATTAAAAACGAGGATTTAGAAAACCACAGCAAGCCGCATCCCATTAGGCCAAATGTAAAAGAACTTAGTCCTTGTAATGATTACAATCTATTCTGGTCTTTATGTTTTGGAATAAGAAAAAGTGATTTCCTGAAAATAGAGGGATTCGATACAAATTTTAATGGCTACGGAGGTGAAGACACCGATTTTGCGTGGAAGCTGGAAAAACTTGATATTCCTTTCTATTTAACTGAACACCTTGTGTTTCATCAACAACATCCTGTTTACTCACCACCGCTAAACCATTTAAACCCAATAATTCAAAACGTAAAATATTTTAAAGCGAAATGGGGAAAATGGATCATGGAAAACTGGCTGGAAGCTTTTGCTGAAGATGAATATATAAGATGGAATAAAAATAATAATATACTGGAAAAGATTAGAGATCCTAATGAATCTGAATTAAATGCTGCTTACAAACCTGAAGCTCCATATATGTAATTAATTTTCAATACTATAACACAAATAATATAATTTTATCACACACTATAAACTTCTGAATGATAAAATTTTCCCGACTGCTAGAGGGTGTAAATTAAACTCTGTCTGAATTGAATTATTTATTAATTTCATTCATACAGAATTATGACAACAAAAGAACAACAAGAATTCGAGAAGAAGGTACTTGACCAGTTCATGTCTGGCA
>Ga0098069_100232_pt1 | contig 30218 bp, 31 predicted proteins | sample 27_taG_FD_92584 | JGI IMG/M metagenome (GOLD analysis project Ga0098069, IMG submission 92584) | Marine viral communities from Cariaco Basin, Caribbean Sea - 27_WHOI_OMZ | ecosystem: Environmental > Aquatic > Marine > Oceanic | place: Caribbean Sea: Cariaco Basin | collected 2014-11-09
AAGTCAATCAAATATGAAAAGATCTATTTAAATCCTCCCAATGGAGGTGCAGATCTCTATCAAATGGTAAAGCAGTACATTGAGTTTTACAATACCAAAAGAAGACATACAGAAATAGGAAAAGTACCCCCTGATCAAATTTATAACCTTAAAAAAATAGCATCATAAATACCTTTAAACTGTCCTACAGATGGGGAGTATTGTAGTAAATATCTCAGAAGTAAATTGACTTCCCTGATCCGTGTTAATGATTTCAGGAGTACCGTGATTTTCTATGGCTTCTTCAAAGGTTTCTTTGCACCACGCTGCGTCCATGGAATTGGATACCGACCAGTTCAACACATACCGACTATGAAGGTCTATAATCGCGACCAGGTACATAAAACCTTTGCGCATAGGAATATAAGTAATATCAATTGCCCAAACCTGATTGGGACGATCTACCGTTAGGTTTCTCAATAAATAGGGATACACCTTGTGTTCTTTATTACGCCTGGAGGTATGTTTTCCGGGCATAATGGCCTGAAGCCCCATAACCTTGGAATACAAGCGCTCAACACGCTTTTTGTTTATCGTATATCCTTTATCCATGGTAAGCCAGGTATGCATTCGCCTGGCCCCTTTAAAAGGGTGATAGGTATAATGTTCGTCCATAAGTCGCATCAGTTCTAAATTAAGTTCACTTTCTCCCCGGGGTTTATAGTAAATCCCGCTGCGATGGATTTGCAATAGCTGGCATTGCCGCTGGAGGCTGAGTGTGGAATGACCCTTGCTTATCATTGTTCGACGTTCTGGTAAAGGTTTTACCGCAAGGCGTTCTTTAAAAAATCAAGCTCCACTTTTTGTTCACCTATAACCTTGAGTAAACGTTCTTCCTTTTCCTGGGCTTCTGTTTTTTTGGATTTTGTGTCTTTGGAAAAAACAGTATCAGCTCCTTTGAGAAATTCTCGTTTCCAGGTGCCTATCTGCTGAGGGGTGATTTCAAATTTCTGTGCGAGTTCCTGAATAGTTTGCCGCTCTTTCAGAGCCTCAAGGACTACTTTCGTTTTAAACTTGGAAGTAAATTTTCTTCGTGTCATAATACAGTAAAATTAAAGTTATTTTTGAACTTAACTTACTGTCCTAAATTTGGGGGGATGATCACCATAGCAATGAATTTATCTGAATAAAGCATTCCACTATTGAAAACTTTTTTCTCGAAATGTTGTTCCAGAGATTTGCACTCGATTAAATCTTCATCCACTTTTTCTAATTCAGGTTTGAGATGGAAGAGTAAGTCAGGATAAGTTGCTACTATACCGATTGTTTGTATGTAATTGAAATTTTCCCCTGTCAACTTCAATCCGATTTTAGAAAACCGTTTGATAAAATCATCAATAGTTTTTGAATGGTTTTCAAGTTGCTTTTTCCGCTCTTCTATTTGAGCTTTTAAATATCTTTCTTTTATTTCAGACATTGATTCCATTGGGGTATGTAATGTTTTTTTCAGCTTTTGGCTAACATCTTGTATAAAAACAGTGCGAGCGGGCGAGCTTGATTGTCCGCAGACTAATCAAACTTTAAGTAGTAACGGGATGTTGAGAAATTAAATCAATTTTCAAATTATCTTATACCTTGGCTACAGTATTTAAAGAAATAACTTGTCAAAGAAAGGATTATGTCTATTTCTAGAAAATTCCAGGAGTTTTCTAAAAGTCATGACTTCTATGTGCATATTAATTTCTGATTCGATCTTGAAGTAAGTACCAAAGGGTGTGGTTTTCCAGCCTTTATTTTTATTGTATTTAGCTAATGCTTCAGGAATTATATCTAAAATTACAAATCCAAATTTGGGAGTTGTTTCTCTAATTATTACTTGATTTCCTTTGTAGTTTTTTTTCACAGGAGTATAAAGGAAATCATCAAAATATGGTTCAATTAGATCTGAGAACTCCCAACGGTAATCCGTTTTTCTTTTTTGGTGTGCGATATCTCCAGGACGCTTGAATTCGAAAATTACCATTGAACTGACCTCACCGCTACTTCTGTTACCAAAACTGATGGGATTGTCAAACATTTGTGGTCTATCGACCATCAATAAATCAGCTTCTTTTCGACTTTTTACTTGTGAAAAGGAGGTTATAGGCTTATCCGAGGCAATAAATTTATATGTAATGAAACGCTCATCTAAAAGCCACAGGTTATGATTTTCAAAATCTAATTCTTTGTTAGTGAATCCCATCGGGAAAATGAGGTTATGAATATCCTCTTCCAGTTTATATTCGTTATTTTCATCTGCATCTAAAAATTTATCGAAAAGATCAATTATTGCTCTTCTTCTCATCATGTAATCTGCCAAGCTATCTACGTCATAAGAAGTTTTTTCCTTAATATCATCTACGATTTGCTTGATAGCTTCTTCATTCACTGACTTAGCACTAATAAATTTTTCTATGTTTTGTTCTACATTTTTTCTTGCGCTGAACGATAGACTATAGAGATATTCCTCTAATTTGTCCTCCGATAAATTTGGCGGAATAGATTTTAATACTTGTGGATTTTTTAAGAAGGAATGATATCGCGGCGCTTTATCAAGAATGTAAGATTCTACTTTTTTCAAACTCCTTTCTTTTGCCTCTTTTACAAAAGCTTCATATTCTTCTTCTATTATTTCAGAGACTTTTTCTTCAATTTCCTGAAGGGTTAAAATATTTTGGTTATTAAAGAGAAGATTTTCTCTTTCTTTTGGAATTTTGAAGCCGTTCCTTGTTTTATAAACGTTCTGGTCTAAATATTCAGAGACAAGATAGATATCAAAAAAGTAATTTTTACCGTTGAGGTAAATGGGATGATTGAAAATATTATTAATATATTTTAAATTTCTTCCATCCCCTACAGCCCTTGAATTAGCACAATAGTACAAATAGTTATTCTTCCGATTACCTTCCTTTAAGGTCTTTGTAATGTATAATCTAAATTTTTTCTTATTTAATTTAAATTCCCTCTCTTTATCCTTCGAAACTTGGGCAAAACGTTGGTTAATAACTTCAGTCTGGTCATATGCCTTGTCCCAAATTTCTATAAATGGTAATTTGTCACTTAGATAATATATAAGGCAATGTCGCATAATTGCTTCTGAAATCGATTCCAGTGGAATTGCCGATTTTTCTAAAACAGTAGGATTATTACAATTTTCTAAATTTACAACCGTTTTGAACTTTTCAACATCTGATTCTATTAATTCTAGATGCTCAATTTCATCCTTAACCGTAAATGAAAATTTTCTTCGATACCATTTTTGATATTCTTTAAAATTACTTTCTACTAAATACCTTTCAAAAGCTGCTAAAACTGTAAATCTACCCACTCCTTTGCATCCATATTCTTGATTTATCTGAGAAAAGGGAGTTTCAAATGATAAATAATTTCTTGAATTAAATCCAATTCCGTTGTCAATCACTTTAAATGACGAAATAGTTCTAATGCTGTTTAATATTGGATTTTGGGGTAAATCCCCTCTAAAAATTTGAATTTGAATTTTCTTTTCATGCTCCGGAAGTTCTGATTGTTGTAGACTAATAATTGAATTAACTACACATTCCATTAGTGGTAGTAAAACATCTTCTTGAGTCAAATCAACTTGTTCTACAATATTTTTTACAGGAACTTCCATGCTATTTTAAATTAATGATGAGGATTATTAATCAACTTCTTTTATAAAAACAGTGCGAGCGGGCGAGCTTGATTGTCCACAAGACATTCAGGCGTTGCAAGCGTGAACGGTGTTCGATTAAAAATTACTTTAAGCATCTTACGTACTAAACCGCAATTATTTTTATCCGGTGCTAGCTGTAATTTATTTCGTCTATTTCAATTAATTTCTTAATATGCTTTTTTGTAGCAAATCTATTTATTATTGCTTGTCGTTCGTCTTTGTCAATTAGTAAAAACGGAACTTTAATATTCCTTAAATCTAAAACTTTACAATTTTCAGGTATTCGAAATTCAGTTTTTATATTTCTGTTCGTATTTCGAGTTCCTTCATTTATATATTTATATTTCTGAAAATTCTCAATATTAAAACCATTATAAGGTGAAGTTAGGTATTCCCAACCCTCCATTTCTCCACAATATTTAACAGTTAAGTTACTGGTGAAATTTATTAGATGAATTCCACCATTCAAATGAGAGTTGCCTAAAACTAATCCACCTTTTGTTCCGTCAAAAACTAAATTTTTCTTTTTTAAAATGTGAAATTCTTCGATAGTGAATTCCAAAAGAGGTTCTGAATAATAATTTCTTTTTCCGATTTTTAATTCTCGACAAAGTTCAAAACATTTAGTTCCATATTCCATCGGTTGGTTATTAGAAATTAAAGGTTCCGTCTTCAAAATTTTCAATAGTAAAAGTTTTTTCAGAATTTTCGGTTTTGGTAATAATCACAGCTAACGTTCCGTATAAAAACAGTGCGGCTGGCGAGATTGATTGTCCGCAAGACAATCAGCGCAGCAAGGGAGCCGAAAAATTTCATTTTAAGACTTGCTTACGCATTTTGTCAACGTTTTTATAACTTAATTAATCGTCTTTAGACATTGCTCGTACAAACTCATAATGACCGCCAACCCAACCGAAGTCACCACCAAATTCATAATCAAGTTTATCTAGAAAAGCCTTAACAGCTGATCCGCTCGCAAGCATTAACGTAAGATCATTTTGGTCAGTCTTGATGAAGAGATGTCCATTTTCGTTCTGGGAACAAGTACTCACCCATTTGAGTCACACCTATTACACTCTCATAAAGATTATAAATTTCTTCGATGTGTGTGTCATCAAGATTGTCTAACCAACCTTGAAAATCAGTTGTAGTCGGCATAATCTTTATTCTTTTGGTTTAATAAATAAGTCTTGATTGTCTAACACAAAATAATACATACCTGCGGTCGTAAAAAACCATAACAAATAAGGTTCAAATTCGGTTGAGCTTCGCACAAAAATTTCTCTAATAAGCCAGAACCAGGCATAAATATTGAATGCTACAACATAAATTCGCTTAAACCATAATATCACTTTTGGTTTGATTCTTTCTTGTTCCTTATAGAAATCAGCTTTTTTCAATGTTGCACAACGTACAATTAAATACACCATTACACTTTGCCGATGATGGAACTCTAATGGTACTTTTATTTCTGTTATCTTATTTTTTTGGGGAATTCTACCTCTTCTTCAACAATTCCTCAAGGTATTTCACCTTCTCCTTCTCCGCCTCAACAAGACGCTCATAAAGCTTTTTGCTTTCCTCATAAGACTTTTTCAATTCCTCTAGAGGATTAAATACGCAATGATTGTTATAGACTTGACCAGTACTGTTGTCATAGAAGTTACTGAAGTAGTTGAAAACAGCTTCTTCAGAAAAATTTTCGATTGCCTCTTTAGTCACTCCCAAAGCCTTCGCTACTTTTTCTAGTTTTTCGTCCTCAATAGTTTCGCTCTGCTCAAGATGTGATACACTTTGCTGACTAATGCCAAGCTCTGCGGCAAGAGCTTCCTGCTTCATGCCCCGCAATTCGCGAATGCGGCTTATTTTTCGGCCAATGTGGTTAGATTTTGTTGCTGTCTCCATACTTAAAGATAACGTTTCTTCTGTTTAAAATTTCGCATTTACCAAAGTAGGTAAAATACAATCCTTCTTTGGTAAAGAACCAATGTTTCTGGTTCGGTACGGTACCAACTCAATATAGCTTGTAGGGAAGTTAAGGAGTCGGAATATTAACGCCAATTTAGGGAAAATTATGGAACATGCTGTTGAAAAAATCGTGGGTGACAATCCTGCTGCATTAAAGGAGCTTAAAAGGAGGATAAAAGCAGTAGAAGAGATCGAACAAGTTTATCTTTTAGAGGACCCTATAGAGGGAATTATCGTCACCTTTATAGTTAAAGAAGAGCACTTGACAAATTCAATTGCACTGTCTTCCAAGATTGGAAGAACTCTGGCAAATCTACCCCACAAACGCTTTAGAATGTATTCATTTTCTTATGCCCAGGAAGAATTGGATAAAGGGAATTTGTACTTCATAAAAAACTGTAGCCTAGGGAAATTAATTCACATTAGGTGCACCTCGGGGACCACACTCTGTCGTCAAAAGAAAGATGCTGAACTCCTTCTTAAAAAAGCAGCCTGCCATTTTGAGCAGGAAATTAACCGTATCCATTCTTTCACAGAAGGCATCGGCTTTTACAGGAAAAGAAAGGAATGGGCAGGAGCAGCCTTTCTTATTCATCAAAAGTTAGAATGGCTGTACAGGTGCCTGGAAACTTTTGCTATGGGAAAACCGCTAATCTGCCATAAAATTGCAAATCACATAGCATATGCCTGCCCATTCGTCTATGGCGCCGGCCCAATTTTCAACACAGCCCGGAGAGATGATCTTCAGTTACTAGAAGTTTTGGATAGAGCATACACTGAGAGCCGTTACCATTCCGCCTTTGATGTTACCAAAAGGGAAATAAAATTACTTGCTGAAAGAGCTGAAATGATGGAAAATCAGGTTACGGAAATATTTAGTTTCCGATATGGAAGTTGTCAAAAGCTACTGGCAAAAGAAAAGGAAAATGGACAGGTGCCCACTTCTGAAGTGGAAGTGGATCTTTTGTTAGATGATGATGAGGACAAAATTTTCGGGCTCTTAAAAGACACCATTACCGAATTATTAACTCCACTAAAGATTATTTCTTTTGGGAAAAGAAGAGCTTTCAGACAGAGAACAAGTTTAGCAGGAATTAATGAAACGACATCTTCCACACATTATGACCTCTTAGTTGTGACTAATGACATAGCCGGTATCTATCCAAGCAAAATTTCCCAAATGATTTCTGAAAAAACAAATGGAATAATTACCTCCACCATAATAGTCACCAGTCCCGAGAGAGTTGAGCAGGCTCTATATAAGAAAAGTGTATTTCTTCACCGCACTTTAAAAGAAGGAACAATAATTTATTCAGATCCTCAATTTTCAATAAAAATACCAGACCAGGTAAATCCGTCTGAAGAAAATATACATAAAATCAGTAGAGATTTTTCCATCCGTCAAAGTAGAGCGCACGGCTTCCTGAGAGCTACCACCGAAGTTGAAGGAGACGATGATGCCACTGAGCTGAGTCTGCAACATCTTGCCTTACAACAAATTTGTCTGGGAGCAATTTATGTGATGCTCGGTCTGCGGCCGGATTGCCTTAAGCTGGAATTCCTCCTGGACCTTTGCAGTAATTTTTCTGATGCTCCTGATTCCTGTTTCCCCAGAAAGAGTGAAGAAGATCAACGGTTGTTCAAAAAGCTTATTAATTCTCTTCATGATCTCAGGTTTAGAACAAGTGACGGGCGTAGCCTGGTGGACGTGGATATTCTTTTGGCTAGAACTGAAACGTTCGTAAAAGAGGTGGGAAATATTGTGAAAAAGAAGTTAAATGAATTGGAGGTAGAACTAAAAGAGAAGGATCATGAAAGCTAAAAAAACAACCAATGAACAAGCTTTGGTGGAGAAGCTAAGGGAAAGCCTGTTTATGCTAAAACCACACGATACCTACAAAGGAAAATACAAGGTTGATCTGCTTTACGTAGATGGTTACGGTGAATTATTGTTCACCATTCGTTCCCTGCTCTACCTTTGCATTAATTCTTTGGAGTATGGAGATTTTAAAACCTATTCCGCAGATCGTAACCCGAAGAGCAATATTCAGGATGTCCTGGAACTAATATCTCGGATGATTCCTATTGAGGAAGGGGATCTTTTGGATGAGCTGAGGAACTCTTGAATGAAAAGGCAGTTTCAGCTTTACTTGCAATCAGAAAAATCAATGGGTTCAAAGAAATTATTTCCCAGACCGTATCTGATATATCCTTCGTGTTGTAGTCTCCCTATAATACAGGCTGGATGAGTTTGAAATTTTTGGGCAAATCCCTTTATAGTCTTTTCGTCCAAAATAGAAGAATGCACAATTTGTTGAACCTCCTCTTCTGTCAGAATCCACTTCATCGCAAATGTGTCGGCCTCCCTTTCATAATCTTCATTTTCTCCCTGATAATCTACATTTTCTAGGGAGATATATTTTTTTCCGTGTAACAGAATGTGCCCGACTTCATGAAAAAATGTGAACCAAAAGATGTCATTTCTCTTAAATCTTCCACTAAGCTGGATCAAGGGAGTGTCTTTAATCCACCGGGTAGATCCATGAATTGCTGTTTTTGGCAGGCAGGGTGTGTGCACTACCTTTACACCACTTCTAAGGCAAATTTCCTGTAGCTGTTTGAAAAAATTTTTAGGTTGGGTGGCCATTACTCCTTTAAGCTCGGGCAGGTCCCTTTTTAATGCTGTCTTATTAAAAGGCGGAACCTCAATTTTATCTGCCTGAACTTCACCTTGTCTCAACCAAGCGGCAATTGCAGTAGCATTTTTATTTCCTTTTAAAGAAATTCGGAAAGCCACTTTGGTTTTTTCATGAAAATAATAATCTTGAAAGCCCTTCAAGTTAGCCACACCAAAGAATTCAAACAGGTTCACTACTTTCTCCTCAGCCTTCTTCGTTGAGGAAACCCAGTTTAAATTAGCCATTTGAGGATAAGGAAAACTCCTGGCCCATTCGATAGCATTTTCAATTTCCACTTGATACTCTATTCGGGCTTTGTATTCATCGTAGTTTTTTTGAGACTCCAGCCAGAAATGTACTGGAATTTGGAGCACCTGCTCGAAAAGTACAGCCATGGAAGGAGTTATAGCACTTTCTCCACTTAAGACTGCAGAGATTGTTTTTTCGGGTTTGCCTGTTCTAACAGCAAATTCCTTAGATCCGATCTCTTTTTCCTCCAGAGCCTCTGACAAGATAATGCCGGGATGAGTTACACTTTCGGGATAATATTTGTTGATTGTAGCCATGATTGTTTCTTTAGTGGTAATCTTTTATTTCAACTATTTCCACTGCCTTTATTTTAATCCAAAGGTATTGACCATCTTGATTAGTAGGGATCGGTTTTTCCTGGGGTTCGAAAATAAGCCGATAAGGATGATCGAGGTCGCAGGCCCATTGGCCTTTTCTGTCACCGGTCAATTCATGGAACCTTCCGGGTTGATGTCTTACATCTTCTAAAGTTGTTGATGCTCTTAACTGGTCTAATCGCTGTTTGAATTTCTGGAATCTTTTTGTTCCTAACTTCTTTTGACCAGTCCTGTCATTGTTGGCGTACTTCTCCAGGTTCTGATCATCGAAACTAATATCCATGCAAATATAATTATTATTATTAACAGAAGGTGTTAATTAAAAAATAAATTCAACCCTCCATTCCTCTTTCGCGGGTAAAATATTACTCTGGCCGGCCGTGACCACTGGTTTTACACTTTACCTCATTTCTCGACAAATGAAGCAATTTTTTGAAATACGCTCTACTTTTTTTGTCAAATAATGTTGGTTTAATGGACTCATTTTCGGTAAAACAGCATTGAGTTCTGTCCATTTTCACTGGCATATTCCTGTTTTAAAGAAGCTGTTATATATCGTTCTGCTTCTTCTTCGTCTAGATCTTCATCTTAATGATTTCAGATGCCTCCTCTTTCTGTTTGCTTTGTGCATAAGCGATTAATGAATCTATAATAACGGTAAACTCACTACTACAAAATTTATTTTAAAAGCCTTCCTCCTGATGCTTTGGACAAACATCAAAGGCAATTGACACTCAATATAATTTAATTATTTCTTTTATTGGGATCAAAATAAGAGCGAACGAAGCGTAGTGGAGAGCTGCAGCCGAATTAAAAACCCAACTAAGACTATTTAAAGATAGAATTTATACAAATCGGAAATCTCCTCACTTAAGATTTTGGAATATCTCTATAACTCTTGTCAATAGTTTTTTAGGTGCAGTCGTTTCTTAAAGCATTATATATTGTTTTAGCAATCACCTTATCGTTAAGATAACCTCTAATACCATGTCTATTTGAAGTGGAATTCCTTACGTGATTATCATTTTCGATAGAAGGTGAAATATTAAAATATGTCCTATCTAAAGGATTTAAAGCAACTACATCTCGCTCATCATATGCGTTGTACCATCCATGTTTAATGCAATCAGGCATTTTAATGGGAGTTCTAAGATAATTTTTCACCGATTTAAGACCCAAAGGAGATCCTATAGTTATAAATTTACAGATATTCAAATCGGAGTTATCTCTTAAGATATTATAACATATAATAGAGCCTAGAGAGTGACCTACCACGACACAAGGCTTATTTTTTATAGATTTCATGACCTCATTATTTACTATATCTTTAACATTTGCCGCTGTTAAGTATAAAACCACATCTCTGGTAAACCTTTTAATTGAAGCTTCACTCCATCTTGTTCTTTGATCTAATGTGCGCAAAATTGCCTGTACCCATGGCCAGTTAAGAGGACCTTTTTCTGTTATAACTACATCATTTGCCTCACTTATTTCTTCTGTTGAAATATCTGCATTCTCTGAAATCTCTAACAGGAAATCTTGAAAAAACCTAACATCCCTACTATTTATTTCGGCACCCTTTGTAATTATACCTTCAACTGTTCGCAGTCCATCTCTAACCAAATCATCCAGTTTTTCCCCGTAGAATGGAAAGGAAATGTTTTCTTCAGAGATAGGCAGGGTTAAACCGCTTTTCTCAAGCCCGATTTTCAAAGTATTAATCCATTCTTTCTTAAGTTCAATTGGATCTTTAAGACCTTGAGCTCTACCATGTACAAAAACTAAATTCATTATTGTATAATTTTTTCATTGAATAAATCGGCAATAATTTCTGTTCCTTTGGTATTGAAGGTTGTCCACAAAGTGGGTACTAAAAAATTTGATGCCTCTAATATTCGGGGATGAATAAATTGTTCAAATCTTTGCCGGTAAGCCCAGCCTATTGAAAGCATAGGACAAAATGGAGAAAGCGGAGTCCTTATGTTTTTCAATTTTCCAGCCAGCATGGCCACATCAAATAACATATTGTCGCCTTCAAAACTCATATACTCATATACTGATTCAATATCTTTAAATTTCCCTGCCTGTCTATAAGCATAAACAGCATATAAACCCAAAGAAGGGTCTAATGATTTTTCGCGTCGCAAATAGCTTCCAGGGTTATCATATCTAAAATTTCCCTCCTGATTAAATTCATTGTTAAAGGTTTCCTGGTAATCAAAACCTTCATTTGCAGCACTGGCGACAAAGGCACGGACAAAATTTATCTCGTTTTCATGAGTTTTAAAGTCGTAGAATTTGTAGTTATTCCCACTTGGAGTGTAATTTATAGTCAGTAATCGATTACCAATAAATACTAGGGTGCCAATATAACCTTGCAAGACTGCCACGGGAATTGATTGTCCATTTCCTAAGATTAATAAAGCAGAGGATACTCCATGATCATTATAGATCCTAATTTGCTGATTGTTGTTGTCAAAAAAGATATCTTTTCCGCAATTAACAACTACCTCTCGAATTTCACTTCCGACTATTGTAAATCCTGTTTGGGTCTCAAAACTTTCTTTTCCTTTCGCATCAAAAATGCGTTCTGAATTAGTTATTAATGAAGATTTTAGTTTATAAACATCCTGTGAAATTGGAGCAAATTCTAGGTTTTGAAGAATGGATTTAAAGCTTTGATTACCAGATCGCTGTTTTAATCCGGTTCCCAGATTTTTTTGAATTTTATTTATAATATCTGAGTCATTTAATTTTCTGCTTTTACTTTCTGCTTTTGCCTTTAAGAATAACTGTTTTGCTTTGTCATCATCAAATTGGGATAAAAAAGGTTTGGGGTTTTTATGTTGAATGCGGAGATCAGGATTTTGATTTAAAGAAACATTGATATTTCTGGCTTTGTTGCTTACAATTGATTTTAATGAATTTTCAATATTTACCGTATTTATCTCCCATTTCCCATTGGATAAACTTTTATAGCTACAATCTTCACCCAATTTAGTTACATCGTAAAATAATGGCAAATAGCCCTCCGAAACTGTTTTCGACCAAATGAGCTCAGGATAATTTCCATTGAGTATTTCCACTATTGCCTGAGTAAATAATCCAAATTTTCTGGAATTTGTTCTACTATTATATTCATTAGCAGGACTACCTGGTCTTGCGGCATATAGGACATCAATATTGCTGTCTTCATTAGCATCATCACAAATAGGAAAAATGACCGAGCCGTTACCGGTAAATTGCAACTCAGTCGGAAGTATCCTGCAAGCGTCGGAAATAAATACTATATAAGGTATTCCGATAGTCCTGGCATTATCAATAGAACCCGTTAAGTTGATTGACTCGTTAGGATTAATTTTTGCATCGGATAATTACCAGATTTCCTGACTCGGGCTTTTCAAGATTCCATGCCCTGAGAAAAATATTACCAATTTTTCACAGTTCTTATCATTAATAATATTCATTATTGTTGCGAATATAGCCGCCTGTGATACAGGTATATTTCCCTCGTCAGTAAAAACGGTAGTTTTGTATCCTTGAGAAGTCGCCCAATCAGCAAATTCTTTTGCTCCAGAGGCGGCTGCATTTAATGGGATTAATCCGCTAACATTATTTATCCCAATGCTAATTACATGCTTCATACTTCAGTTAATCTTGTTGAGGTATTAATGTTATTAAAAAATAAAATTTCTTAATCTATTACTGAATAAGCTAAATTGTATGATTACTGCTAATTAATCTTACTTGTACTTTAAAACAGAAGTTAGCTATAAAATCTTACACCACCACTCCAAAATAATCCTCAAATTCTTCTCCATATTATTCACCACATACTTCTAAAAATGAAAAGCCAGGGTTCAAACTTTAACCTCTTAGCTGGGGATTACGCCAAAGAGCTTTAACCTCTGTAATAGGGTTCTTCTCCATGGAACCACTGGTCGAACAAATTGTAGGTTTTGCTGTCCCTATTAACCCAGATCTTATCATTGACAGAATTTAGATTTGTTTTGTCGATGTAGGGGTACAACAATAGATATTCAGCTCTATTAAAAGTATTTGAAGGAGATTGAGCAACTGGTATAATTGCACAACGACCGGTATTTCCATCAACGTAGCCAAGCTCCCAAGGCATCCATTTTGAAAGAGCAGCATTAGTTGAAACAGCCAAAAGCAGAGATTTAGAAAATTTTAATCTTTTTCTGATCAATTCTGCCGTTTCCTTTGTTACCCTACTCCTATCTAGATGTTTATCAATTATCCAGTCCACGTATACTTTATAACCCAGATCAGTCAACTCAAGGTAAAGACCTATAACTTCTTCTTTATCCAAGAAGCTATGGGACAAGAAAATGTCGAATTCCTCTTTTTCGTTGGCGGAAAAAAGTTTAATTCTACTCTCGTTCAGGGTTCTACGTCGGGCTAAGGACTTTAAATATTCGCTTGTGTATAATGGCATAACTTTAAACCTATAATTAAATTCTTTCCTTTTTTATCAAATTCCAGTAATGTTCCCCCAACACGGTTAATTTACAAGACTTCGATTCCATTGCAGCAAAATACATATGCTCCGCACCAACAGGCACCACCAGGTTTATACGGTTGTATTTTTGAAGTAGAGCGAATTTCCTAGTATTTTCATCATTAGGATTATCACTTTCAGGTTCATAACTGGGATCCAGTTTAAATTCTTCACCTTTACTCGGAAAAAAGTGAGTAAGACGTTTCAGGTCTAAGAGATTAATTGGAGGCTGAACCTTTCGTAAGGTTGTAAAGGATGTGACATTTGTTTTAAAAATAGGTCTTTGTTCCCAAGATCCTAGAGACTGATCTATATGTGCATATATGCTACCCGGGGTAATATCACCCACCAGATTAGAGGCGCTTCCATTCATCGCATCTACAAATAACGTTGTGAAAACTCCAGAACCTTTTTCTTCTAAAGCATACTGCTCTGCACTGGAGGCTGTAAGAATGGTTATCCCTTCTTTAATAACGGCCTTATCCTCTTTAGGAGAAGAGTTTCCTGCAATACCTGAATGACAGCAATCTAAGATTATTACCTTATTCGTTGCGGAAGATTCATTCGCAATTTGAAGTAGTTCATTAATAGGAAGCCCATCATCTCCATCTTGACATTCACTAGTTATCAAATATCCCCCCGTACTCTCCACGTAACCATGTCCTGAAAAATAGAAGAGGGCAATTTCGCTTTTGTCTCGGAAAAGTTCTTCTACTTTGTTTTTTAACTCCTTGCGTTCAAGACGTTCATCTGGACCGGAAGAAATTTCAATATTAGTATCGAAATTTTTTGTACCATCACTGTTTCTGTCAAGCACTGCTTTAACGGCGTAGGCATCATTTATACAACCGTGTAATTTATTTATGGAATCATAGTAATCCATTCCAATTATCAAAGCTTTTCTCATTTTAACTATTTTTTCCTTCTTTCATTACCTGGTCAATTGCTGAAGAAATTAAATCCCACTTCCATTCAATTGTCCTATTTCTTTGCAATCCAGTAGGCAGAGGAGTAGTTGCGTTAGCACCGCCAACATATACTCCAAAAACCGGCACATTCTGTTCTTTAGCAAATGCAATCTCTTTTTTCACACCCGTTGCAGTTGCAGTCTTTAATCCGACCAAAACAATTAAAAAATGGCATTTATTAATTTTTGTCCTTATTAATAATTCCCATTGTGTTTGAGGTAAAACTGTCTTTGAAGACCAGTCTTCTATATTAAAAGGAGTTTTAATATTTTTCGTCTGGCCGGTAAAATATAGGCGTTCACCCCTATTGTTATCGTAGTCAAAACTTATGAATGCTCTTGGATTTGCCATTTGTTATAAGGTATTTATAAATCTTTCTAAATTAGGCCAGTTCCATTCAACAGCCTTTTCCCCTTTCAATTCAATCGGAAAAGCACCTTTATTATTTTTTTTAATGTGCAAGCCAATAATTCTAACCTTTTCTTCTCTTGCACATTTAATTTCCCATCTTGCTCCGTTTGCTAAATGTGTTCGTTTGCTTAAAAGTGCAATTACCCCGTCACATTGTTTTATTTTATTTCTGCATCTTTCTTTCCATTCATTTTGTTTCCATTTCTTTTTTACTGACATATCAATAAAGTCGAAAGGGGAATGGTGCTTTCTAGCTTGCTCCACAAGATGATTTCTATACTTAATATCTTCTATTGCAAAGCTTATAAATATTCTCTTTTTTTGTTTCTTTTCCAGCCCCTTTTCACCACGAAGCAAATTAGAAAAGACAAGTGCACTCAGGCCAACGATTACCGGCCACATATTAATATTATTTAATTTTAATCTTCTTTATAAAGTTTGATTACAGTTAAGCCATTCAGCACTAGAAAGGAGATCAATTATTTACCAGATTCCCCTACAAAACCCAGTAAAATTCTTAATCCCCAGCCTAGACTGATAAATCGTAGATTTCCATTGATTTAAAAATCACCGGAAGAGCAGTGAACTAAAGTTTGGATCCTTTTCAATCATCCCCTCCTTTGCAGGGCTCTAAAGTAGATTCTAAAGAATAAAACAAAAAAGAAAAACCCTTACTTCTGGTAAGGATTTTTCTTGCGGCATATACTTGAATAAATTGAATTCTTGACTAGAAGGTCATCGTTAAACCAATACCTTCTCTGTTTCCTATAATTTTAAATTGAGTGACAATTTTAGTAGAAGTACCCTCTTCCACAGATGAATTATATAACTCAACCGCCTTCTGTGCATTTTTATTTGCACTGGAGGAAATAGGAATTCCCATTACCACCAGACCAGCACCAATACCGGCCAAAGTCCAATTCGCATCCCCGCCAGCCAAGGATTGCCCTAGAGGATAACCTATTAATCCACCTCCCAAGCTACCTATGATTGCGGAAATGGTGTTTTTCGTTCTAGCTTTTTTAACCTGTTCATATGCTTTTGGCACAGGTTTCATTATTGCTTTGAGTTCATTGAAGTTCATGGTTTCACCATTATAGGTATATTGGTATCCTCCAAATACCTTTTTGGACTCAATTTTTTGAGCATTAGCCAACATTACAGTTCCTAATACAATGGCAATAGATAAAAGAATAGTTCTCATTTTATACTAGTGTTTCTTTTGTTTTTAAAAAAATTAATTTCATTAGAAAGGTACTCCTTTAAATTATCGAAAAGGTGTTCTGTTGGAAAGCTCGAAGATTCTGCGCCATAAATGAGAAAATTTGCATCGTTCCATTCTACGGGAAATTTGAAGCGATAAAAATATTCGTATACTTTTTCAAGAATATCGGCTTTCTTTTCAGAGGAGTTTAGGGCGGATAAAAGCATCTCTAGCTTCCAAATTCGCAGATAAATATCAGGAAGGTTATCTGTTTTTCCCCCGTTATAGTCTCCATTCGTTTCGATAGTTGGAAGACCATCCACTTCTAAAAAGCTTTTTAGCTTTTCTAAAAAGGCATAACCTGATTCCTCTTGTGACAGGTACAAGTCAATAAAACGATCTTTGCTGCAATTTCCTACTTGACCTTTTTCACAGAATGCAAGTGCTTCCTGATTATTAATAAACCCCAATTTTATTCCTGCATATAGTTCTCCAGTGTTGGAGAATTCGATTTTTTGATTAAAAATTTTCATGGGAAAAATTTGACCTAAGTACAATGGTTATTAAAGGATAGTTCGCTAATCTAAATTCAAATGGGTCTCTACTTTCGAGAACAGAAAATTTATTTTTGTAGTAGGACAATAGCTCCTGCACCCGCAGCTGTTAAGAGCATATATACCTTGGTCACTGTAACCTTTCGCTTTTTTCAGAAACTGACGGATTAAAAATAATCCTACATCTTTTCTCTTTTTAATATTTTCTGAATGGCTTTTGCAATATCTTTGGCTACGTGGGTTTCTTCATAATCTTTAAGAAGTTTTTCCTTAAGAAACGGCACATCTTCGAGTCTACCTATTTTCCCGAAAGCTTCAGGGGCAACCCTATGATGCAAATCAAATCCTTCTCTTAATATATCTCTTGCCTCATCTCTCGGAAAGATTTTCATGACTATCAGGGGCAAAAGTCCAGTATCAGAATAAGTGAATTTCTTAGAGAAATAAATTTCCCGCACCCATTTTTCTAAAAACAGTGGAGGATTTTGCAATATTGCCGCACAAATACGCCACCGATCCTGACTACTGCTATCTTCGAATATGGGTATTATTACCCTCCCATCGTATTTTTCTTTTGAAGCTTGCAAAAGTAGTATGCCCCCTACTTTATATTCAATTAGTGGCAACCATTTTATAATTATTCTATTAAATTCTTTAAAATTTTTAGTAGAAGTCTCCAATGCTTTTTCATATTCATACTGATTTTTATAATCATTGATATCTGGATATCCCGCATTTTTCAATTCTTCATACATCTTATCAAAATTCCTAAAAGTTGATCCACTCATATTGTAAAATATTTTATTCTCATAGTTGCACTTTTTTCGCGAAAATTTTCATGAATCATCTTTCGATCACCCCCAGACCATCTATAAGCCATATCGATATAAAATGAAATTACCGCTAAAGAGTTTTCTCCTAAAATCTCATATTAGAATTAAAATGATATTGTTTTCAAAGTAAGATTTGCAAACACAGAAATATTTCCTTCTCAAAAAGGGCCAATCCTCAAGTTAAACTAAGATGACTCAACAACTATGTTAAAAACTAAAGATGATACATTCTCTATAAATTCAGTCTTTCAATGTTAATTTTTCAGATAGCTTATATGTGCCTCCATATTCCTTAAGAAATTTTTGAATTGCAAATTCCTCAAAAATTACTTCTAACCCTGTCATGAATGGATGAAAAGTCATTAAGGCACGTTTTCCATTTGAAAATGAAAAAATGAACATATCCTCGGTGCGATCAAATGACTTAATTCTGTTAAATAAACTTGTATAATTTTTAAAGTCTTCAACTTCTAATTTCCTACTGAAAATTTCTATTTTTTCAATTATCCAAAGATTAAATTTTCTGATATGTTCATATCCAGGCTGGGATTTCCTCTTTTCAATAAAAAAGTCATAATATACATCACCCGAATCATTCTCGAAAAATTTTTTTTGCTCATAGTCACAGAAAAAAACCATATAAAAATTTTCAAAATGGAATGTAATATCGATTTTATCTGCCCTCAGCATATCGGAGTAGAGAGCGCCGTATGAAGTACTAATAGCCTGAAGTTTCTTCCCAAGAAGAGAATTCAAAACGGCAATATTATCTATAGTAAACATAAGATTTTATTTTATTTAGTACCTGATATAAACAGCAGGAATCTTTTTTGTAATAGGAATTATTGATTGATCAAGGTAGGTATTAATTTTAATTGAAAAACCTTGAGGGTTTGTAGTTCCACCTGAATAAAACTGTCCTGTTACAGTTGATCCATCACCCATAGTGGTTTTAAAACTATTAGGAAATTTTTGAGAGACCTCCATTCCGTATTGTCGTTGAATATTATTCCATTCTTTCATCGCCAACTGAAAATCCCCATTTACCTCAGAGACAATTTTTCCTTTGTAAAACTCACCTTTGGATAAAGGTGAATTTTCATTGATTCCCATAGAGGTAATTTCTGAAACGTTGGTTACAGGAGTCCTATGGGGATTCCCAGTTACCCAACTATGACTTTTAGGGGTAGTTATGCCACCTATCACCCCTCCTAATACCGCTCCAGTTAACCCTCCCACAATGGCTCCTTTGTACATACCTGCTAAGAATTTACCATCACCTCCTGGTAAAATAGCCATTCCTCCTCCAGAAATTGCACCACCGACAACACCCCCGATGAAACCGGATATTGCTCCCCCAATAGCACCTCCTGATACTCCAACCATGGCCATTGCGGCAGGTGCTATGGCTGCTGATGCTGCAATTCCAGCACCCATGGATGCAGCACCGAGGATACCTCCGCCAATTATTCCACCCCATGTACTTCCACTACTCCAATCCCATTTCGCAGGATTGTAGCTTCCATTTGCTTGCGCCCCACCAATATATGCCCCAACAATTGCTGCCCCAATTATGAGAAAAGGAATAATTTCTCCACTAGGATCTGTATACATCAAAGGATTATTCAGAACATAAGCATATCTATTGAAATTCTGAGTGTTAAAAGGATCCTGTACAAAATTATCTGGAGACAAGAATCTATGGAGTACAGGATCATACAACCGTCCATTCATATGAATTATCCCCACACCCAGAAGATGTTCATGCCCTGTATAACCCCTGTCCAGAATCTTAAAAGCAGTAAGATTGTTTCCTGCACCATCCTGGAGTTTTACAATGTTTCCCCAGGCATCAAAGTGTCGTTTTTCTTTAAAAACACCTTCCTTGTCTGTAATAGCTAAGATGCTTCCCAGGTAGTCCCTGTGCAGGTAGTAATAATTGTTTGCGATGATTGAACCAGAATGCTCTGAATGCCATATTACAGGAGAGTTGTAGGCATCTCCCATTAAATAAGTGACAAAAGTGACTTTACCAGTTGTCTTTTCATAAGCAACCTCCATACTCCCATCATGGGAATAGTGTTTCCGATGCTTACGTAACGTCTTATTGGTATCGAGGCCACCATAGAACATATTAGACCTTCCCATAAAAGCATTGTATTCAAAACTCACTTTATCTTTACCTTCCTCTGTGATCTCTACCGGGTTCTTGAAGGAATTATAGGTGATTTGCTGCTTTTGATAGTTACTAAAGTAAGCTTGTCCGGATGGGTTTAGCGAAAGTTCTGTTTGCTGATAAGACGTGGTACTGTATATATAATTCCCCAGTTTACTATTACTCACAATTCTTCCCCTTGCATCGTAAGTGTGGGAATTTTGGCTGTTATTATCATTGAAGGCCAGTAAACGATCCTGTGAATCATATGTGAAGCTTTCATTCCAGGCAAAAAGAGAATTTGTTCTACTGGTAAGGGTACCGCGTTGTGCATTGAAATTATAGGAAAGCTGCATCAATTGGGTAGTTGTTGTACCGGAAGATTTTTCTGCTTTGCTTTGGGTCAAATAACCATAGGTGTTGTAGGTGTTTATTCTTTTTAAATTATTACCTACCGTTGAAAGGGTCACCTGTCCCCTTGCATTCATTGCGTCTAAAGTCCAAAGCACTTCACTTGTGGTAAAATCACTGACATTGATTAGTCCTCCATTTTGATATGTATTTTTTACCTTTTTTACGCTGGATTTACCATAGGCATTCGCTTGGTTCTCTTCGGTATAAATTCTTCCAAAACCATCATAGGTGAATCTCTTGGTGAAGCTGGCATAAGGGTTCGTCTCTATAACACTTAGTGGCCTTTTATAGCTGTCATAAGTATATGTGCAATTAGTGTTGTTTCCATCTGCATTACTAAGAACCAAAGAAGTAATCAATTTACTGGTACTATCGTAGGTATAATTCTGCGTCATATCCGTAAGATCACCTGTCACCTTTTTTTGTTGAAGTTCACCAAGGGGCGAGTAAGTATAGGTAGTCACTCCTTTAGGTGTGGTCTCTTTGGTGAGTTCACCAAAGCCATTGTATTCATAGGTGTAAGTGCCGGCAGAAGGATCTATAAGTTTCTTTTTTCTGCCCCAGCCATCTTGTTCAACTGAAACAACAATATTATCATAGTTGGCACTTTTCATCTGACCATTCCCAAAATAGGAGTAGAAAACTGTTCCACCAGGGTCTGTTACACTAATCACATTGCCCAGAGCATCTTTTGTTGTAGTAACTGTCTTGGTACCATCACTTACTGTTACGGAAAGATCTGTATAAGAGAAATTGGTTGTTTTACCAGTATAGGCAGTATGTTTTACCGGACGACCGTAAAAGTCATATTCAGTGATATTCCATTGGGAAGGGGAGGTGCCTATAAAAGGCTCACTTTCCTTCCACAACCTGTCAAACTTGTCGTACTCGTAATTTTTCTGTACCCACTGCCCCAGTACATTTTTCTCTTTTATGAGTTTCAATCTTTTTAAAGGATCATAGACCTTGATCTGACTGCTACCATCATCGCCAGATACGGTAACGGTATAGGAGTAGGAGGCCTCGCTAAAGGAAGTCAAGACATTTTTCCCAAGGTAATCTGTGGCTTTAATTAGCCTGTTCCAACTGTCATAAAAATAGCTTGTAGTTTGGTTGTAAGGATTTTTCTCAGTAACCAACCTTCCGCTGGAAGGGTTATAAGTGAATATGGTGGATAGTCCCTGCACATCTGTTGTCTTTGTCAAAAACCTTCCTGAAAGATCATATTCAAAATTTACTTCTCTTGGAGTAGTACCGTAGGGGGTAATAATTTTCTTTAAAATGTTCCCAAAAATATCATATTGATAATCTTCCGTAGTAAACTGAGTGGAATTACCTTTATATTTTTTCTGCGTTACCAAGCTTCCGGAATAGAAATATTGCTCTTCAGTTGAAAATGTACTTGAACCAACAGCCATGGTTTCTATTTTTGTGGATGGCCTTCCTATGTAGTACGTGGTTCCGGTGCTATTGAAGTAGGTGAAATTTACAGTCTTTGTTCCATCGCCAGAATAGAAGGATTTAATTTGTGTGGGGTTATTGTAAGAATCGTATAAATAATTGGTTGTCGTAGTGGTCCCTTCAAGGCTGTTGCTGGCTACCTGTGAATTAAGTTTTAGAGTAAAAGCTTTGTTAGCTGCCAGGGATGGAGGTGCGTAAGTATTTACAGTTTTGCTTATGTAAGTTGTAGGAATAGAGTTAAAGTTATAATACTGACTTAGATATTGAGTGGTCACAGCACCTCTCAAGTTCGAATCGTATAGAGAAACGTCAAACATGCGATCCGAACTACTCGTATGCCAGTTACTCCGGGCAACCCCCTGAAATCCTAAAAACCCTAAACCTTCTATGTTAGTTACAGCACCGTAATAGGAAAAAACCTGTTTTAGTGTTGGGGTATTAGAATAGGTTCGTTGCAGACTGGATACTACTTTAAACCCGGGGGCAACCTGAATATCAACAAAAGGATAAGTTTGCTGATAGGAGGTTTGATACACCGATGTGTAATCCAGTCCATATTCATTTACATTGAGGTTATTGTACTGGATTGCATGGCTTACTCCATTACTTGAGACGGAACGCATAAGAACGTCTTCCCGATGGTCCATGGTGAAGCGAAATGAAGATATATAGCTATCACTAATTGAAGCGAAGTCCAGATTAAGGTTTGGCATATCAGCAGCCAAAAATACCGGAATAGGAAAATGCTTCAGCTCTCCATATTTTGATGCACTTCCCCCAAATGAGAACGCAGGAGTCACTGCCGTAGAAGTTGAAAAAGTATTGTGATAAACACTAACTACCTGGGTGCCATTGGTGCTGGAATTGTAGGTCGTAGTTCTGTAGTCAAGGATGTCAGTCCTTCCGTCACCGTTAATGTCTACCGGAACTAAATTGTACCCGGACAAGGTTCCATTGCTACCGTTCCAATTGGTCTGATTAAACTGAAAAGGATAGCTTAATTCACTCTTCACAAACTGAACACCGGAAGACAAGAAAACAGCAAATACGGAGCTTCCACTCGAAGTGGGGGTCATAAAGTCTGTTTTTCCATCCCCGTTATAATCCCCAAACAAAAGCGGCATATCTAATTTTATACGAGTATCTGTCGTTGTCCAAAGGAGTTTAAGTACATTGTTGTTGTCAAAGGAATGGACATAGATTTTACCTGCGATAACCTGAAGCAGATCTGTCTTACCGTCACCATTCACATCCGCAGTATATAATTGATGATTCGATTGCACGGCTAAAGACATGTATCCGGCAGAAGTAGCAAATCCCGAAGTAATTCTGCGATCAAGTTTTATTAAATGCACCCTCGAGCTTCCACTTGTATAAGAGCTGCATTGACAACAGTTAGGATCAATAGGCTCAATGATGAGAGCATTTTGCTCTGAAGTGGTACTGGATTCTAATTGGGGTCCTACCAGAGTGTCTGACTGGGACACCACAAGGGTATCCGCAGAATCCTGTGACTGGAGCTGGTTTTCCGAAATAGGCATAGGCTGTAGGCCACAGGGTTCACCAGGGTTTGGCAGGTACTGCATACATTGAGTAGATTGATAAGGCAGGCCTATAGCTAAAACATCTGAAAGTCCATCTCCGTCAAAATCTCCCGAAATATATTTTTGAGGAATCTTTCTTGTCTCCGAAGAACCGCAGGTCAGTTGGCTGGTATAAGTAGGAGCGTTCCATAGTTTCTCATATTGATAATATATAGGGTTCGCTGTACCATTAGAATAAACTTTAAATTTTACTTGATTATTTGTGGTGTTTTGAACAAGACCTATTCCCTGGCCAGAAAGAATTTTATTATTATGACTCAACCAACTTACCGGGAAGAGGGCTTCGAAGGAACCGGAATTGACTTCAACAGGATAATTAAAACTGCCTGCTTCCAAATCCTTCAATACCCAAAATTTGTTTCGCTGGGAACTACTTTTAGGATGAACAATGAAGTCCATTTTTCCATCTCCGGAGAGATCAAGAGACACAACATCTGAATTTCTTTGCTCAATATTCATGAAACCGCTGTTCATAGTTACACCAGTGTAATTCACAGAGGATGTGGAAGTTGTATAATTAAAAGAAATAGGACTATGAGAAAGACTATTATCTCCGGATTTCTCCTGAATACTTGTTAACCTATCATAACCTAGGTTTGAAAAAGTATGATTTAAAATGTAATTCCTGTACCCACTACCATTCCCCAATACACGGATTTCCTTTAGAAGAGTTTTTCGCATAAAGGAGATACTTCCAATGTAAGACTGCTCAGACCGCTTTCTTGTGCCGTATATAAATTGAATTTCATTAACCGGAGTAGAGGTGGTACGTGAACCGTATTTAATTTTACTGATACTTAAACTGTTATCCTGAATTACATATTCATAGCTTATCCTTACTCCCTGCGGATTTTCCCAGTAAGTTATTGCGTAATCTGTCCTGGATCTGGAATTAGCTGTAGAACCATATCTAGCGGTAGACCCGTCGGGATAGTACACAATAAAATATGAAGGTCCATAAGCAGCACCGTAGGGGGAGGTTCCGTAAGAGATAATTTTAAGATTAGAGGAATTCTCTGTCTCATATTGTGCTCCGGCTGCCCCATACGTTCCGCTTTTTAAAACAAGCCTTTGGCCATCAAAGGAAAATCTATCCAGGCTATTAAAATCTACAGCATCTATATTACCGTCATGAAATTTTGTTGAAGGTATTCGGGTTATTATCGAAATGCCGGAAATATTCCAGCCATATCCAGCCAATCCATTGCCACCCTGGCTGTTATAAGACAAAGAAACTTGAGGTTGTATACCGTTAATCCCCGGTGGTACGGCTATAGGAACATTATAGGTTGCACCACCGGTAAGGGAAACACCCAGCTCTCCTGAGGTTTCTCCAATGTCAGACATAATCCCTTCACCGGAAAGGCTCATCATATTATCGGTAGACTCAAGAGAAAAAGAACCCAAATCTAAAGAGTTCCCTCCTGACAGAGAAACAGAATCTTTTTCAACTTTTGAAACTCCAATAGTGGTATAAGTAAACTCATCCATTGGATGTTTGCCTTGCTGTCCAAAAGCAAGAAATGCATTGAGCAGAAAAACCAGCCAGAGTAAATTTCTTTTCATAAAATTATTTTTTTATTATTTTATAAGACTCTTTTCTATTGGTATTGTAAATGAAATTTAAAACGTAAATTCCCGGAGGATAGCCACCAAAATTGAAATCCTGCCGCTCCTCCTTCTTGGATAGGCCTTTGCTAAAAAGCTGCTTGTTTTCAAAGCTGTGCAGGGACATGTGAACTATGTATTCCGTCTCGGTATTTTCCCAATAGGTTTGGAGAATATCAGTAACCGGATTAGGGTAGGCTGTAAATACGGGCTGGGAAAGTTCTGAAAGCTCAGGATCAACAGCCAGTTCTTCAAATATAACGTCCTCAGTAGTTGCTGCCAGGGGTTGGCTTGAACAACCAACACAGATCCTATCCCGTAGAACCTGGTTCCCCGCAGTGTCATAACTAAAAACTAATTTGTCCTGAGCAACAGAAGAAAAACAGCAAAAAAGAGTACAGAAAAAAGATAATAATAGCCTCATAACCAGAAAATTTAGCTGTTAATAGAGAGCTAAAATTCTGCTATTAATCTATTCAATGACAATATTTTTCCTTACTCTTGATAAGGAAAAACCCGAATTATTTAAGGAAACTTTTGAGCGAGTTCTTGCTCAAAAAAGTGGAGGTTTTAATATTCAATAAACTCATTTCCGTAGCTGCTGTTAGGTATGAAGAAGAAGGAATTGCTTTTAAGAAAAATCAAAAACTGCAGTTGGACAATAATAAGGCCCTCAAATAAAACCTTTTTCTTTTGCCTTAATGACTAAAGTGCGGTCACTGTCATCTTCTACACCAAAAAGTAGTTTTAAATTTCTTCTTTTCTTTTCGATACCTCCCAAAGAAAGCGGAATTACTTTTTGCAGATCTTTTAATTTTGTTCCTATTGATAATTCATACAAGATTTTCCTGTCATTAATATCTAGTACAAAATCGACATGCACTCGTTTTCTCATTAATTGAACAACTGTCTTACTATAATAAGGAGGGTCCTGAATCATTTTTTTTATCGCAATGAGAAGCTCATTTCTATTAATATCATTTTTAATTAAAAATCCTTCCGGATTGAAACTTTTTAAAATACTATAAATCCTGTGGTTGTCATTAAAAGTAGTAGAAACTAATATTTTAGCGGGAGAATTCATTTTCCTTATCTTCATCCCTAGGTCCTCGCCCGATCTCATATTATTATTCTCAGAAGAAGGTAGCTGGATATCCAGTAAAATTAAGTCAAGATCTAAAAGGAAATTAACATTTGACATTTCAATTAACACGGAATCAAGATCATTAAAGACTGAAATTTTAACGGCTTTATTCAATTCTGCAAAAACTTCTTCTACAGCTGCTTTATAGGACTCTGTTATTAGAGGATGATCATCAATAATGACTATTTTATATGTCTTATTCATCTTTAAGCTTTTTTAAACGAAAGGAACAGAAAATTTTAGTTCCCTTATCTGGTTCCGAAAATATAGTTAAATCTCCCCCCCAATAGTCTACCCTTGTTTGAATATTCTGTAAACCAATACCTTCTTTTCCAGAAGTTTGGAACCCTTTTCCATCATCTGCTACTTCAACTAATAAGTTTTCTCCACTTTTCGCGATATCAACTATCACTTCCTGAGCTCTGGAATGTTTAATACAGTTTTGTAGGGTTTCCTGTACTATACGATATATATCTATCTGTAGTCCTTCTTCAATTCTCTCCCACTCAATCCCTTCATCATATTGGAGCTTAAAATTCATTATTCCCAGTGCGTTTTTCTCAGTAACTAAGTTTTCTATTAAGTTCAGAAATCCTGAATTTGCAAAAATTTTCCTGGAAAGTAAATCGTGAGATATTTCCCTGATCTCTTTTTCTATATCTTGAAGTTCACCCGTAAGGAAGTGGAATCGGTTATTTTCTGATGCAGGTAATTTAATGTTTAAGAATTCTAAACTCAAGCGGGTTCCATAGAGTCTTCCTAAAACAGCATCGTGAAGGTCTGCAGAAATCCTTCTTCTTTCCTGATCCCTTCCCTCCTCTAATTTTGCTTGTTGCTTGAGCATTAGCTTATAAATTTCTTCATTGGCCTTCTGTTGTTCTTCTGAAAACAATAACTCCTTGTTTCTAGATCTTTGAATTTTTAAGAAATAAAGCAACAGTAATGTTAACATTAGAAGTAATGATAAAAGAATAATCCAAACTCTCTGTTCATTCAATCTCTCTGTTTCTGCAATTAATTCGTCCGTCTCATAACGTATTCTCGCAAATCTGTTTTGTAATGTCCTATCCTGTTTATCGAGGCTATCCTTTAATTGAACATATTGGTCAAAAAAATGAGAACTATTTGGACCATACAGCCTTGCAAGAGCCAGAGTGGATTGTAGCAATTCTCGGTTTAAGCCATTTTTAAAAGAAATTTCCTTACTTTTCTGGAAATGACTATATGCTTCTAGAGTGTCAAGTTTATGAAGAAAATACTCTCCCAAATGTAAATGACTTACTGCTATACCAGACAAGTGATTTATTTCTTCCCTAAATTTCAAAGCTCTAGAAAACTCTCTCTCAATGAATGAAGTATCGCCCAGTTTGAAACGAGAAAAAGCTAAATTATCTATTAACATGGCCTGAAGTTGGGAATCTCTTAGTTCAAGACTGTCCATTTCTAACGCTTTGGAATACATTTCAACAGCTTGATTATAATTTCCCTTATTTTTATAAACGATGCCAAGATTATTCAAACTTGATGCTGTCAAAATTTCATCATTCATTTCCTCAGCATAATCTAGTGCTTTACCATGGTATCTGATTGCATTTTCATATTCTTCAAGATAACCGTTTGTAACTCCCAAATTATTGTACGCTAAATACATCTGGTAAGTCCTTTGAAAAGGCCGTATTTTTCTAATCGCTTCAATAGTGGTTACTTCGCTACTTAAAAAGTCTTTAATATCTTTTTGAATAGTAGCTATATTTAATAACATTCTTCCTGCCTGTAGTTCTTCCCCTATTCTTTCATAGAGGTTAAAAGCAATATTATAATGATAGTAGGAGCTATCTAATTTGTGTCTCTGATAATAAAAATTGGCTAAATCCCAATTGGCCTCAGCTATTCTTAAAGTATCTCGCGCAAGGCGAGCGACATCAAAAGTTTTTTGGTTCCAGTATCTAAAGTTAATTGAATCCCTTTTGGAATAATAGTGATAAGAAATTTCGAACAATGTTTTAACCTTAATGGAATCGGTATCAATATCCAAAATATAATTGTGAAGAGAATCTCTTTTGGTAGGATTATCATATATGACTTGCTGCAAAGAATCAGCAATTTGCAGTTCCTCAGTGGGAGATGAATGAAAATCTTTTCTTTTGTTGCAGCCTAATAGAAATGCACAAAGAACAAAAATGGATAAATGTCTGATCTTATTTTTACGATAAATATAAAAAGAAAAAAGCCTCATTAGAGGCTTCTATTAATCTTTCCCACAGTTTGAATTAGTTTTTCTTATCATCGATGGGGCTTTTTACTTCTCCTGAGTCTTCTGCTATTTCATTTTGCAGTTGATCTTCTTGAACTATATCCTGGACCAATTCATCAGGTTCGCAAGAAAAAGTAGTAAAAGAAAACAATAACAGGCCAACAATAAATTTAAAATTTTTCATTTTTTGATAATTAAGTGTTTTAGACAAAAGTTTCTAGTCCAAGCAGTGGACTTTACTGTTCATCGTGCACAATGAAAAATTCCAATTGGAGTCTAACTAAGAAGGTTTTTATTTCTTAATTAATTGTTAACGAGACAAATGTATAGCTAGGAAGTAGTCTATAGCATTTTTATCCTCTCCCATTTCTGAATGGCAGGACGGTAGATATGTATGGTTGAATTTGGGTGCTGTTTGGCACCGTTTTAGACTACTTTGAGAGTAAAAAACGTTTCTTTTAAAAGCTCAAGCTGGTTTCGATGTCCTCGCGAGAATGGGATTTGCTTTTTATTTGCAAGGACTAAATGCGATTTTGAAAAATTGATACGAATAAGAAAGTCGGTGTTAACTATAAAGCTCTTATGCACCCTTAAAAAATTCTTTGGAAGAAGAGAGTCATAAGTTTTGAGAGAATTATAGGCCGTAACTAGAACTTCATCTACTAAAACAAAATCAGTAGTATTACCGTCCGCTTTTAAAAACAGAATATCCTCCAGCGAAATAAATCTGTAATCAGAATAAGATTTCAAACATATTCTTGCTGGCGCTGGTTTATGATTTTTTTTTAATCTTAAAAATAAGCGCCTTAGGCTTAGCTCTGAAAGTGGCTGCAACAGGTAGTCAAAAAAACCCTTTTTAAAAGCGTCATACGCCCTTTCAGTGTTAGTTGATAAAGCAATCATAATTGGTAGATAATCAAGGTACTGATATAGTTCATTTACCAAATCGAAAGAAGAAGTTTCATCCACTCTGCCTTTATGATCTATATCAAAGAAAATTATGTCAGGTAAGGTCTTTAAAATCAATTGCAGAGAAGCCTCATATTCATTTGAAATTCCAAGACAATTGAATTCAGAAAAATCTTCTAGTGCCCGAATAACCGTCTCAGCTTCCTTATTGTGGCAGTTGACAATGCAGATACTTCTGTTCATAATATGTTTGAGTGAAAAGCTGAAGAAAAGTATCGACCGTAAAGTTCTTATCCTATTTAAACGACTTACTATATGCAAGTCAGATATTTTGGAATTTATAAGCAAATTTTATATGAACTTTTACTACCTCGTGCATTGGAGCAACAGATAAAAGGTCAACTATGGAAGAAATGCAGTAATCCTTTGAAAAAAGTTTACAAAAGGAATTTAGATGAAATGCTAAAAACTGTCATACATGGATGTTTCAGCAAAAAAAGAATTGAATTAAATTTGAACCGTCCTACCTTAAAGTGGAACCTATAATCAAGAGAGATTAAATTATGTGTGAAAAACATGTGAAATAAAAAAAGGATGCGAAGTCTTGATTTTACTAGTGGTACCACCTAGGCTCGAACCAAAGGACCACCTGATTATAGCTATGGTGGTTCAGCCTAAAATAAAAACAACATTGGGCTAATTACGGAATGTTTTGGTTCTCCAGCCAGCCCTCATAAGCCTTTTTCTGTTCAGGATTTTCCTGGAGAAAGGTTTTATACGACCTCGCTAGATTCTCCTCAATTTCTTTATCCTTTAGTTCTATTATTTCAAAAATGAGATAACCAATCAAGGTGAAGATTAGGATCAAAAGACTTCCGAAGATCATGCCTAAATTTTTGGGGAGTATGTAGGCATTTTTTAGTTTAACATCAATAGCAGTTAGTCTTTCCGCGTCCATTGCTTCCTTTTCCTGTTGCTTTTGAAAGAAAAACTTTAACTGTTTTTCCATTACCTCAGTAGTAATAGGAATGCTCCGCGTGTTGAGTTCATTAGTCATTTTTTTCATCTGCAAAAGACCATTTTGGAAGTCCTGCATTTCATCCGCCATAAGCTCCATAATTTCATCCAGCTTCTTCATCACTTTTTAGTTTTAAAATCCTATGCCTGGATCCAGTGCCCTTTTTATGGTTTGCTTCACCAAATCCTTTACC
>Ga0098069_100233_pt1 | contig 30144 bp, 25 predicted proteins | sample 27_taG_FD_92584 | JGI IMG/M metagenome (GOLD analysis project Ga0098069, IMG submission 92584) | Marine viral communities from Cariaco Basin, Caribbean Sea - 27_WHOI_OMZ | ecosystem: Environmental > Aquatic > Marine > Oceanic | place: Caribbean Sea: Cariaco Basin | collected 2014-11-09
CGACTGGCGCGGAACTTTATGTTGGGCATGGCACTGTCTGGGTGAATGGCGATAATGGCTATATTGCCATGCAGGTCAGTGGGTTAGAAGTGCTTCCGGGGGCCGGTCTCACGGATTCAGGGATAAACTAGCAGTGCGCCGTGTTACGTCAGTGAAAGTCACTGAGCTGGGTAATGTGTTCTACAAAACGCCGTACCTTAGCGAGTTCCCCCAAGTGTTCAGGGTAGACAAGATAATAAGCATTCTCACTGAATAGCCGATATGGCCAAGCAACTGTTAGTCGGCCACTTTCTAGTTCTTCATCGACGGTGAAGTGAGGAACCAGTGCGACCCCACCGCCTGCCATTGCCGTTCGCACCAGCATAGGAAAGGTCTCAAAGCGGGTGCCATGATAGCTACGGTCAGTGATGATCTCTTGGTTTGCAAACCAATGGTGCCATGCGTCAGGGCGTGTCGAGAGGTGAAGTAGCGGTAGTTGTGTTAAGTCATCCACTGACTGGATGGGGTGCCGAGCGAGTAATTCAGGGGAGGCAACCGCGACCATATCCTCATCAATAAGCTTATGACAAGCAAGGCTTGGCCAACTGCCATGCCCATAAAACAGAGCAATATCGATATCTTGCTGCTCAAGATCGAAATCTTTTACGCGGTCATGAAACTCCAAACTAATGCCTGGATTGGCGGCTAAAAAGGTGGGCAACTTATTGGCCAACCAGCGGCTACCGAAGCTAGGTAAGGTGGCGATTTTAAGAACCTCGCTATTACCGCTGTAGGTCATTATCGCTTGCGTCGACATCTCAATTTGAGTGAGCACTTTGCGTACGTCACTTAAAAAAATGGCACCTTCTGGGGTTAGCAGCAGGCTACGTCGCACGCGACGAAATAGCTTGTGTTGCAAGGTGGCTTCGAGGTGCGCGACTTGTTTGCTGACAGCACTTTGGGTGAGGTTTAGCTCGTCTGCTGCGCGAGTAAAACTCATATGGCGTGCGGCTGCTTCAAAGCATTGCATAGCCGCCGTAGAAGGAAGATTGCGTGATGCCAAACCTGGCGCTCCTGATGACCTGAAAGCCGCCCCGGCGACTAAGCGCCAGGGGGAAGCTAGGCTTTTATAATGGCTCATTGGGCGAGCGTTGCAGCCTCCTGGGATTTATCAGGTCGGCGCGACTGAAGCCAGCCTACTGTCACCATGGCAAGCAAGCCTAAACCGCTGGTTAGCAACTCGGGAACCACCATGGCAAGCCCTGCGACTAACAGTACCAGACGCTCCCCGAAGAAGGAATCACGCACAAAGTAACCGAGTAGTGCGCTGCTGACGCCCATAATCCCTACGAGTGAAAAGAACAGCGCGCTTAAAAGACCTAGCAGCGTAGGTTCGACTAATACCAGCACAGGATTATAAATGAAGGCATAAGGAATAATAAACGCACCAATCGCCAATTTAACCGCCGTAAAGCCGGTCTTCATCGGGTTGGCTTGTGCAATGCCTGCACCCGCAAACGCGGCTAAACACACGGGAGGTGTAATATCGGCGATGATGCCGAAATAAAAGACAAACAAATGTACTGCCATTGGCGGAAGGCCGAACTCATTAATCAGTGCTGGTGCGGCAATGGTGGCGGTGACCACATAGTTTGCTGTTGTGGGTAATCCCATGCCCAAGACAATACAGGCAATCATTGTGAACAACAGCGCAAGTATCAAGACGCCGTCAGCTAAGCTAATAATGCCAGCAGCAAATTTTGACCCCATTCCTGTCATGCCTACCACGCCAGCGATAATGCCTGCGCAAGCGACCGCTGCGATCACTGGCAGTGCCACGCGCGCCCCTTTTTCAAAAATAACCAATATATCTTTTAACGAAGGGCGTGTTTCTTTGCGAGCCAAACTGACAGCAAACGCACATGCGATACCCAGTAGCGCTGCCCGTTGAGCGGTAAAGCCAACGCTAATAGTCGTAATAATGACGAGCAAAGGCAGCAACATGTAGCCTTTTGACAGTATCAGCTTACGCTTGCTGGGCAATTGATCTTTAGGAAGGCCGAGAATGCGATGACGTTTGGCTTCGAAATGCACCCCGATAAAAATACCCGCAAAATAGAGAATGGCGGGAATCAGCGCCGAGAACATGATTTCGCGGTAAGAGACGCCCACGTACTCCACCATGATAAAAGCCGCAGCACCCATTAAGGGCGGCATGATCTGCCCGCCGGTAGAGGCTGACGCTTCGACGGCTCCTGCTACCTCGGGCTTGAAGCGGGCATTTTTCATCATAGGAATGGTGAAAGAGCCAGAAGCCACGGTGTTGCCGATAGAGCTTCCCGAAATCATACCCTGAAGCGAGCTTGCTATAACGGCGGCTTTGCCAGCCCCACCCGTAAAGCGCCCGGTTAACGCAAAGGCTAAGTCATTAAAGAATCGGCCTACGCCGGTATGCATCAGAACAACGCCGAAAAACAAGAACAAGAAGATAAAGCGCGCCGATATTTGCAGGGGCGTACCAAAAACGCCGCTTTCCCTAAACCATAAGTAGGGAGACACCTGCTCAAGAGAGAAGCCCGGATGAGAAAGCAAAGGGCTAGGGATCAAGTTGCCAAACAGCGCATAGAGAATTGCCAACGTAGCCATGACAACAATTGGCATACCAACAGTACGGCGAGTTGCTTCTAGTACAAACAGTACGCCGAGTGCGGCAATCGTTAGGTCAACGGCTGAATAGCCCGTAACCCTTGCACGCAGGACTTCTTCATAAAATAGGATTTTATAGTAGGCGGCAAAGGTGGCTACGAAGGCGAGTATTACGTCGTACCACGGCACGCCATTACGTCTGCCCGCACCGCGCGTTGCAGGGAATAAGATAAAGATCATCCCCAAGGCAAGCCCTAAGTGGACGGCACCTTGCTGCTGTGACGGTAGCGTACCAAAATAACCGGTATAGAGATGAAAGCAAGTCAGTGATACACCCATTAGGGTGATCAGCCAACCCCACTTGCCTAGCTGTAGTGCAGAACGTACTTGTGACTCACGATCATACTTTTCTAAAAGCGCCGCTTCGTCAGGAGTTTTTTTTTATCCACGATTAAACCTCATACATATAACGCCGCTGGCTTAGCCAGCGGCGAAAGGGGAACATCAATCGGTTAGATCACTTAGGCTGTCAATATTGGAGCGTTCACGGGTCACAATCTGAATGACTTCAGGGTAAATGTGTCCGATAAAGGCAACGTTATCAATCGCGCCACTTTCGAACTCTCCGCGTCCGGAAACGGCATCTTGTGCCGGTGCGTGTACGGTCATCCCGAGATCCATACCGTTATCACGAATGCTCACTAAGTTTTCGATTGAAGCCCCAGTTTCAATATTGGTGAAGTTATAGTTTTCCAGGTAACGGTTCCAAATGGTGGCCATCTCACCGCCTAGAGGGTAGTAAGTGCCGCCTTGGCTACCGGTACCTAAAATAAACTCTTCTTTGGCTTCAGTTTCGCCAAGCTCCGCAACCGGGTTATTTACGGTGAGGCCTTGCTCTTCGTAATATTTTTTAGCACCGGGGTGAATGGGGAGACCTTCTGAACCATTGAGTGCATTTTCAAGGGTAATGAACGCAGATTGGGAGTGCGTGTTTTCTTCAGCATGTTCATGCATTAAACGCGCTAGTTCATAACCCAGTTCTTCATCAATAGTATTTGTGTTGCCAACTAAAATGGCATAAGCCGTAATAGTGTTTACATCTTCACTTTGAAAAGCATAGCTATTAGCGGGAATCGTAAAGCGCTTATAGGCACTGTTCTCTTCAATATAGTCAATAGCGTCATCGCTTAAACTAATTAGGCGCGCATCGCCGCTCGAGGCTTGTAAGTTCTCGATACTGCCAGAAGGTAAACCAAGAATACCGATAGAAATATCGATGTTGCCATCTTGCACACCATCGAGTGCAGCACCAAACCCTTCTTGATAGGTATTGTACTTATCGCTACCAATACCGTAGGCATCAAAAAGTAGTTGGGAAACGCCTTGAGTGGTACTGGCAGGGGGGCCAATAGCGATATTAGGTTTGCTGTCGCCACCACAACCCGCCAACAGAAGAGTCGCACCTACGCCGCATAGCACTTTTGTGGATAGCACTTTAGAAGTAATGTTTTCCATGTTAACTCCTGCTAATTAAATTATTTATAATAAAATTCTGCTTAGCAATTCTCGCAATCCGACCGTCTGGGGATCGATCAGTGAAAATGGCGCGAAAAAATAGCTGACTATTGTTCACGTATGCAGCCCGACAGACAAAAGAAATTAAGTTGTGTACGCATTCCATTTTGTCATACCAAAGGCTTTTAAGAAATCCTTAAGTAACCAGTGATTTGTGCTTTTTATCTGCATGGCCGGCGCGACGTTTTCTTTTTATAGTCTTCCTGGTGGAATATGTGCTAGCAATGAGTGGGCTATGCTGAGCGGCGGATGATTATGCTTCTGATCATGTGTTCACACCTAATGCATTCCTGCTTGGCATGTATTTAGCGTTTTTTTTCGTTTGTGATCTGCCATATGAACCTGTTTGATAAGGGAACACATAGTCATTTCAGGAGCGTTTTCGACGATGGACCTTCCCAACGTCAGCAGTGCATTAGGCATCCTCCATCCCGTTTGCATTACTAAAGGGCGTAATGCAGAGGTATGGGATGAAGCGGGACAGCGTTATATCGACTTTATTGGCGGTATTGGTGTGCTTAACTTGGGGCATGGCCATCCAGCGGTGGTCGAGGCCGTCAAGGCTCAGGTCGATACCCTCATGCACTCAGCGTTTAATGCCTTGCCGCACCGTGGCTACCTCTCTGTCGTAGAGCGACTTGACCAGTTTGTGCCGGTTTCTTATCCGCTGGGATGCATGCTGACGAACAGTGGTGCGGAAGCGACAGAAAATGCATTGAAAGTTGCCCGTGGTGTCACGGGTCGTCAGGGCGTGATTGCATTTGACGATGGTTTCCATGGCCGCACGTTGGCTGCGCTCAATTTGAATGGGAAAGTTAAGCCCTACAAAGCCGGTTTAGGCGCGCTCCCTGGCCCGGTTTATCACCTGCCTTTTCCTAGCCAGGATAGTGGGATATCCGCCGAGCAGTCATTGGCGGCCCTAGAGCGTGTATTTGACGTAGAGATTGCCCCCAGTGAAGTGGCTTGTGTCGTCGTTGAACCTGTTCAAGGGGAAGGCGGTTTTCGCTTACTTTGCCCCCAGTTTGCTAAAGCGCTGCGGGCAATCTGCGATCAGCACGGTATTTTATTGATTTGTGACGAAATCCAATCAGGCTTCGGACGAACCGGTAAACGCTTTGGCTTCAGTCACCTCGGCATCGAGCCCGACCTGATTCTGTTAGGAAAAAGCATTGCCTCAGGTCTTCCTCTGGCCGCTTTGGTAGGGCGTAAAGAGTTAATGGATGCTTTACCCAAAGGCGCGTTGGGAGGCACCTATTCAGGCAATGCGGTTGCGTGTGCAGCTGCATTGGTAGTGATGGATATCATGCAAGACGAGGCGCTAAGCGAATGGGGTAATGCCCAAGAAGCGGCGATTGTGAGTGCTTACCAGCGCTGGAAAGCAAGCGAGCGTTTTCCCATGCTAGGAGCCATGACGGGTATTGGCGCGATGCGCGGTATCGTCTTTGAAGATACCGACAATGCTACGGGGGGAGAGCACTTAGCTAACCTCTTGGCTGCGGGGCGTGATGCTGGCGTTTTGCTAATGCCCAGTGGCCGCAAGCGTAATGTCTTACGCTTATTGCCGCCATTGACCACTGAACCAGACGTCATGGCAGAAGGGCTAGGGCTCATCGAGCAGGCGCTGGAGACGCTCAAGGCATGATCGCAATGGTCAGCGAAATGGCAGTGCGAAGTGGCTATGTGGCGTTTCTCGACGCCTTGCGCGCCTGTGGCTTCGAAGGCGAGATTGCCCCGGACTATGCCAACCGCACGGTGCTGGCAACGGATAACTCGATTTACCAGCGCCTGCCCCAGGCGGCGGTGTTTCCTAAGCATGCGGAAGACCTTGAGCGCCTTGCCAAGCTGGCTGCTGAGCTGCCCCACCGCGATATCGTGCTCACGCCTCGGGGCGGCGGCACCGGTACCAACGGCCAGTCGTTGACCGACGGTATCGTGGTGGACGTTTCCCGCCATATGAACCAGATCCTCGAGATCGATGTAGAGGCACGGCGGGTACGCGTTCAGGCGGGCGTGGTGAAGGATCAACTCAACGCGGCGCTGAAGCCTCATGGGCTGTTTTTTGCCCCGGAGCTATCCACCTCTAACCGCGCCACCATCGGCGGGATGATCTCCACCGATGCCAGCGGCCAGGGCAGCTGTGAGTATGGCAAAACCCGTGACCACGTGCTGGAACTGGATACGGTTCTGCTGGGGGGCCAGCATCTGCATAGCCGCCCGCTTAGCGCTGACGAAGAGCAGCAGGCCGTTGCCCAATCCGGCATTCTTGGCCAGGTGCATACCACCGCGGCTGAGATTATCGACCAGCAGCGGGGGCTGATTGAGGCGAAATTTCCGCCGCTCAACCGCTGCTTAACCGGCTACGATCTGGCGCATCTGCGGGAAGCAAAAGGCCAGCTGAACCTGAACAGCCTGCTGTGCGGCTCGGAAGGCTCATTGGGCTTTTTGAATGAAGCGGTACTCAATGTGCTGCCGATTCCCAAGCACGCCACTTTGGTCAATGTGCGCTATGCCAGCTTTATGGACGCGCTGCGCGATGCCAAGGCACTGATGACTTCAAGCGCGCGCCCTACCTCGATTGAAACTATTGATGACACCGTGCTGCAGCTGGCCATGGAGGACTTTGTCTGGGACAGCGTAGCTGAGTTTTTCCCCACCACCGGTAGTACGCCGATTCGTGGCATTAACTTGATCGAGTTTAACGATGATGACCCTGAACGCTTGTCTGAGCGTGTGCGGGCGTTTACGGAACACTTGAGCCAAGACCCCACGGTGGAGCGTTTAGGCTACACCCTGGCGGAAGGCCGTTCGCAGATTCAAAAAGTCTACGCTATGCGCAAACGCTCGGTGGGTTTGCTGGGCAATGTACAGGGCGAAAAGCGCCCGATTGCGTTTGTCGAAGATACCGCCGTACCACCAGAGCATCTGGCTGACTTTATTACTGAGTTTCGCGCCGCATTGGATGCCCGACAGCTCTCCTACGGCATGTTTGGCCATGTCGATGCGGGGGTACTGCACGTGCGCCCGGCGCTAGATATGAAAGATCCCGAACAGGAAACACTGATTCGTGAGATTTCTGATCAAGTGGCGGCCCTGACCCAGAAGTACGGCGGGCTGTTATGGGGGGAACACGGCAAAGGCGTGCGTTCGGAGTACGGCCCCAAGTTCTTTGGTGAGTTATACCCCAGCCTGCAGCGCGTTAAAGCCGCGTTTGATCCGCATAACCAGCTGAACCCAGGCAAAATTGCGTCGCCCACTGAAGGCGGCGAACTAATCGCCAAAGACAGTGACCCAGAGCTATTAACGATTGATGGCGTCACCCTGCGCGGTCAGTTGGATCGCACCATTGATGAGCGGGCGTGGCAGGCCTACGACGCAGCGGTGTACTGCAATGGCAATGGCGCCTGCTATAACTACGATGTTGATGACCCCATGTGCCCTTCCTGGAAGGCCACCCGTGACCGTGTGCATTCGCCCAAAGGCCGTGCCAGCTTAATGCGTGAGTGGCTACGCCTGCAGTCCCAAGCAGGGATCGATGTGGTGGAGGAGTCGCGCAAGAAGAAAGCCGAAAACGGCTGGGGCTTTGTTAAACGCTTTCCACTGCGCGTTGCCAATACGCTCAGCCGTAAGCAACACCACGACTATTCTCACCAAGTTTACGACGCCATGGCGGGCTGCTTGGCGTGTAAATCTTGCGCTGGCCAGTGCCCGATTAAGGTCAACGTGCCACAGTTCCGTTCGCAGTTTTTAGAGGTCTACCACGGCCGCTATTTACGCCCGCTGCGCGATTACATCATCGGTGGCACTGAGTTTATGCTGCCCACGCTTGCCAAGGTAGCGCCGCTGTATAACGCCCTACTCAACCAGCGCTGGGTCGATAGCCTAATGCGTAAAGGGCTGGGAATGAGCGACTCCCCGCTGCTTTCCCGCGCCAGCGTGAAAAAGCAGCTGCGTGCCTGGGGCGTGGCTGACGCTACGCCCACCTCGCTTGCACTGCTGACTGACCAGCAGCGTGCCAACAGCGTGATCCTTGTCCAAGATGCCTTCACCAGCCACTTTGAAGCCAAACTGGTGATGGACGTGGTGGAACTGCTGTCGCGACTGAATCTGCGCGTATTCGTGATGCCATTTTCTGCCAACGGCAAACCGCTGCAAGTGCAGGGCTTTTTAGGCGCCTTTGAGCGCACGGCGGAAAAACAGGCCAAACGCCTGCGGGCGCTGGCAGAGTTCGACGTGCCCATGGTGGGGATTGACCCCGCCATGACGCTGACCTACCGCCAAGAGTACGTCAAAGCCCTGGGGGGCGAGCAAGTGCCCAACGTACTACTGCTGCAAGAGTGGCTGGCCACGCGTATGAACACGCTAGTGCCTCGCCCACTGAACCTAACCGACCCTGGCTTTAAGCTGCTGTCTCACTGCACCGAAAAGACCAACGCCCCAGGCAGCCCCAAAGCCTGGCAGCAGGTGTTTGCGGCATTTGGTTTAGAGCTGGCGTTAGCCACCACAGGGTGTTGCGGCATGTCGGGCACTTACGGGCATGAAACCCGTAACGTCGCAACTTCCAAAACCATTTATGCCCAATCCTGGCAGCCCCAGGTGGAAGCCGACGAAAACACGGGCAAGCTGCTCGCCACCGGCTACTCCTGCCGTAGCCAGGTGAAACGCTACTCAGCGCAAACATTACACCACCCGCTTCAGGCGCTGTTGGCGCTATTGACGCCGGTGTCTCATCCTTATCCCAACAATATGCAAGAGAGAGCAACGAAATGACTCAGCCGAGCCTTCTTTCAACCAACGAAGTGCGTGACCGTTTCTCTAAGGCAATGTCGGCCATGTATCAAGCCGAAGTGCCGCAGTACGGCACGCTGCTTGAACTTGTCGAGCGCGTTAACCAAGAAACACTTAGTCAACAGCCTGAACTGCATCGCCGCCTGGAAGCGCAGGGTGAATTGGCCCGTTTGAGCGTAGAACGCCACGGGGCTATTCGTGTGGGAACTGCTGCAGAGCTTTCCATGCTGCGCCGCCTGTTTGCTGTGATGGGTATGTATCCGGTGGGTTATTACGACCTTTCAGAAGCGGGCGTGCCGGTTCATTCAACCGCCTTCCGGCCTATCGACGACGATGCGCTGGCGATGAACCCTTTCCGTGTTTTTACCTCGTTACTGCGTTTAGAACTGATTGAAAGTGAGGCTCTGCGCCAGCGTTCGGAAGAGATTCTAGCCAAGCGCGATATCTTCACCCCAGGGGCGCGCGAACTTATTGAGCGTCATGAAACCCAAGGTGGCTTAACCAGCGAAGAGGCCGACCAATTCGTCAAAGAAGCGCTGGAAACCTTCCGTTGGCACCAGGATGCGACGGTCGATCTGGAAACTTATCAGGCGCTCCATGATGAGCACCGTTTGATTGCCGATGTGGTGTGCTTCCGTGGGCCGCATATCAATCACCTGACGCCGCGTACTTTGGATATCGACGAAGCACAGCGCCGCATGCCGGAGATGGGTATGAACCCCAAAGCCGTCATTGAAGGGCCGCCGCGTCGTGAATGCCCCATTTTGCTGCGCCAGACCAGCTTTAAAGCATTGGAAGAATCAATCCGCTTTGCCGGCGACGCGCAAGGTACTCACACCGCTCGCTTTGGCGAAATTGAGCAGCGTGGCGTGGCGCTAACACCAAAAGGCCGTGCGCTTTATGACCAGTTACTTACTGAAGGCCGCAAGCAAACCGCGGGGTTGGATAACGACGCCCACCAAACGGTTATGCAAAACGTCTTTGCCCAGTTCCCTGATAACGACGAGGCCATGCGCCGCGAGGGGCTAGCGTATTTTCAGTATCATCTGACCGAGAAAGGTCAGGCAGCTAAAGACGTTGGTAGTGCCGATATTGAAGCGTTAATCACCCAGGGCTTGGTGGAAGCACAGCCGATTACCTATGAAGACTTTCTACCAGTGAGTGCGGCGGGTATTTTCCAGTCGAATCTCGGTGGTGCAGAGAGCGAAGCCTATGCCGGGAATGCCAATCGCGACGCCTTTGAAGAGGCGCTGGGTGCCCAGGTGACCGATGAACTATCGCTTTATGCAGAACGTGAAAATGCCTCTAAAGCGAAGGTGCTGGCAAGCTTAAAAAAATAATCCATCGTTAATTAAAGAACGGCAGCACAGGAATGTGCTGCCGTTTCAGACTGCTGACGAACTCACCTATTTTGGTGGGTTCGTTGCTTTTAAAGCAGGCATACACGCGTGGCCTGACTCACGACCCTTATCGCGCGATCTCTGCGCATCATCGGGTATAACGACTTCTGACGTGCCCTATTAGCCCTCAGATGACGTAAAAACGTGCAAAAAAGCCGGCGCCAACGCGCCTGCGCGATTTTCTTGAGGTTTTGGCAAGCGGCGGCCAGTAAGCACTGCTCTTTGACGCGCGCCAGGCCTCGCATTCGCGCATAACGGTGCCCGTGTAACTGCTTGGCGTCGGCGAAGCTGCGCTCCACCGTCTCCTTGCGACGCTTGTAGAGCTTCTTGCCCGGTTCTGTCAGTCGCCGGGCATCCACCCGATCCTTGTCGTCCTGCCAGACGTGCCGCGTGACCGTTTTTATCTGCTTGGCGTTGCGGGTACAGGTCGCCAGCCGAGGACAACTGCGACAGATCTCAGGTTCACTGCGATAGTGGCGGTAGCCATGGCGATCCGTGGTGGCATAGAGCAGCGACTGCCCTTCTGGGCACTGATAGGTGTTAGTCGCCGCGTCATACGTGAAGGCGCGCTTGGGTAGATACCCCTTGAGTTTACTGGGGCGGCGGTAGCCGATGACGCCATACAGGCCGCGTTCCTCCAGCCCATGACAGATCGCCGCCGTAAAGTAACCCGCGTCGAGGCCGACACCGACCGGGTCCAGCCCGAAGCGCTGGCACTGATGATCCAGTCGCGCCAAGTAAGGCACGCTATCGTGCACACTGGCCGGGGTAACATGGGTGTCGGTAATAATGGCGTGCTTACCGTCCACCGTGCGGTGATCCAGATAGAAGAAGCCAGTCGGTTTGCCATCGCGCACCATATAGCCGCTATCCGGGTCGGTGAGGCTGATTTTCTTTTCGACGAGCGCCGGTGCTTTAGCACGCGGCGTTAAGGCTTTTTTCCGTGTTGAGCACGGTCCTCCTCAACCGCCACGTCCAGTGCGTCCAGATAGTCCCGCGCCGTTGTCTCCACCTCTTGGCGCTCGAAGCGATGCTTGTTGGCATTGGCCTTGAGGTGCGTGCTGTCGGTATAGAGCACTTCTCCGCCCACCAAGCCTTGTGCGATGGCCTGTTCGACAATGGTATCGAAGATCTCCTGGTGGATCGTGCTATCGGAGAAGCGGCGGCGTCGGTTCTGGCTGATGGTGGAGGCATCGGGCACCTTGTCGGTCAAGCGCAAGCCGAGGAACCAGCGGTAGGCGACGTTGACTTGGATCTCGCGCATCAACTGGCGCTCGCTACGAATGCCAAACAGATAGCCGATAAACAAAGCCTTGAAGAGCAGCACCGGATCAAGCGCAGGCCGACCATTATCCGCGGAGTAAAGATGACGGACGCGCTCGCGGATAAAGCTGAAGTCGAGGGCGGCCTCAATCTGACGCAATAGATGGTTCGAGGGCACGAGTTCTTCGAGCGTGACCATCTCCAGTTCGTGCTGTTGGGGGGAAGGGTCTTTGAGCATATCGGCCACCACTAAAAACGATACGCTTATAAAAGCAAAACCCTGGCCGAAGGGCCAGGGCTTTGTCAGCAGTCTGGAACGGCAGCACAGGAATGTGCTGCCGTTTTGTTACGTAGCAATGCCCCTAGATCAGCACCCGTAGACACTGACCCGCATGATATAGCGAGAAACCACTCTCATAGGCACAGCTCCACAGCGGGCGGGCTTTGATGGGTTTGGGCTGCGATAGCGGAAGCGGCAGCAGGCTGTCATCGTCGTTTGCAATGTAATGGGCAAAACCTTGGCCGACCACCGTGCCGGTAGTAATGCCGCGTCCGTTATAGCCAGTAGCTGACAATATTCCAGGGGCCGGTTCAAAAATACGTAAGGTGTGGTCCGGTGTGAATGCGATCTTGCCGGTCCAGGTGTATTCCCAACGCACGTTGCCAAGCCCAGGGAAGTAATGATCTTTTATAGTATCGGCCCAGCGGGTTAAGTAAGCTAGCGGCTTGCCTTCACCTTTCCCCAGGCTGCCCAACAGTAAGCGGCCTGCCTTATCTCGGCGTATGCTGCTAAGCACCGTGCGGGTGTCCCAAGCGCCTTGTTTTTCTGGAAGAATTGCATCGGCGGCTTCGCCAGTTAGAGGCTCTGACGCCAGTTGATAATAATGGCCGGTAAAGAAGTGTTGTCGAACGTGGTTCCAGTCGTCTTCGGTATACGCATTGGTCGCCATGACGACTTTGTTCGCGGTTACGCTGCCATTTTGAGTTAACACCCGCCAGCGGTCTTCCTGTCGCTCGATGCCTGTTACGGGGCTTTGGCAGTAGAGAGTGGCGCCTAAGTTTGCAGTAGCGCGGGCGAGCCCTCGTGTATAGGCGCACGGGTTGATAGTGCCCGCGCGCTTATCAAGCAGCGCTGCATGTATCTGAGCGGTTCCCGTCATCCGCTCGCATGCTTCGCCTTCCAATAGGGTCACTGGGGCGCCACGGTTTTGTAACTGTTCGTGGCGACGTGCAAGCTCTTGGCAGCCTTTGGTGTTATGACCAAGGTGCAGGGTGCCTGTACGCGTTGCATCGCACTCAATGGCATAGCGCTCAATAATGTCGAATACTTTTGCTGGCGCGCCGCCCAAAATAGTATTAACGCGCTCACCTTTTTCTTCACCTAGCGCGGCCACGATGTCATCGGGTGGAATCCAAAGTCCGGCATTAACCAGGCCTACGTTGCGGCCTGAACCACCCGTGGGGATATCTCCCGCCTCCAGCAACATTACCTTGATGCCTTTCTCGGCCAAATGTAACGCGGTGGACAGACCCGTAATACCGCCACCAACAACACAGACCTCAGCCTCTTCCTGGTTCGCTAACGCAGGATAGTGCAATGGGGCTTCCGCGCTCGTTTGCAGCCAAAGGCAGCGCTCGGAGAGGGTCGTTTGCATCTTTATGGTACCTCCTGAAAAGAAGCGCAGGCCGGCCATAGGCCGACCTTGAGTGGCTATGAAGTAAGTTGGGAGGAGTAGGTGGTTTGGGGCGTGTGGGGCGGATTTTTAGCCGCTTTCTCAGGGGATTCACGGGGAATGAAACGGCCAGTGAGCGCCCACAGCAAACCGAATAAAGGGGATAGCCAGCAAGCAAATGCAAAAGGTGCATACGCTAGCGTGGGTACACCAATCGTCGAGGACACAAATCCACCGCCCATGTTCCACGGAATCAATGGAGAGGAGAGTGTGCCATTGTCTTCAATAGTGCGTGACAGCGTCGAAGTCTTATAGCCCATGGCTTGATACTGACCTTTCAGCAAGCGACCGGGCAGCACCAGCGTTGTATACACATCGCCAATAATAGTGCTTACCGCCAGCGTGGTGCCGGAGCTTGTTGCTACTAAGCTGAAGCGCCCTTTAATAAGCCGCATCAGCTGCTTAATAATTGCATCAACGGTGCCATAGGCTTCCAGCATGCCAGCAAAACCCAGCGCGAAGAACGTTAGCGTTACCACCCAGGTCATGGAAAGAACACCGCCGCTGCTGAGCAAAGCATCAATCGCCGGATTACCGGTATCACTGTTAAAGCCATTTTGCATGGCATCAAACACAGCATGAACGGTCTCGCCCTGAACGCCGATAGCCACTAAGCCGCCTATCGCAGCGCCGGTAAAAATAGTCGGGAAAGGCGGGAATTTGGCAAGCGCTAAACCGATCACAACAAAAGGCGGGATCAACGTTACCCAGGAGAGCGTAAAGGTGTCATCAAGTGCCTGACGGAACGTTGCAATATCGGTACTTCGTTCAAGCTGGCCGCCATAGCTAGTGCCGAGCCATAAATAAAGTATCAGCGCGACGATCATAGCGGGCACCGTGGTGGCCATCATGCTGCGTATATGGCTCCATAAATCGGTTTCACACACGGCAGGAGTTAAGTTGGTAGTCTCTGATAAGGGTGACATTTTATCGCCAAAGAACGCCCCGGATACCAGTGCTCCGCCCGTTAGATACATGGGGATGCCCAGCCCTTCTCCGATGCCCATTAGGGCAAGCCCGAGGGTTCCTACTGTGCCCCAGGATGTGCCTGTGGCAAGGGATACCAACGCACTAACGACGCACGTTGCGACGAGAAAGTAAGAGGGGGAAACCAACTGAAAACCGTAATACATCAGCGTGGGAACGGTGCCGGAAAGAATCCAGGTACCAATGACCATACCGACCGCTAATAGAATAAAAATAGCGGGCATTCCCAGCTTAACTACCTCAAGCATCGAGGCTTCCATTTTTTGCCAGGGTACGCCACGGATGCGTCCGCACAGGGCGCAAATCATTATTCCGAAGGCTAAAGGAATATGCGGGGTAAAATCAGAGAAGATAAAAAATTGCAGAATTAGAATGGCAGTAGTGGCCAGCAGTGGTAATAGCGCCATCGCGAGGCCCGGCGTCGGGCTGATTTGGACATCGTCACGCATACATCACCTTAATTTTTTTATGTTTTTAGTAAGGGCCCTGTAGAGAAGGGCCCTTATAGAGGGGAAGGGTTAGTCGAACTTAATGCCTTGAGCTAGTGGGAGTTCACGAGAGTAGTTCACGGTGTTAGTTTGGCGACGCATATAGCTCTTCCAAACGTCGGAGCCAGACTCGCGACCGCCACCGGTTTCCTTCTCGCCTCCAAACGCACCGCCAATTTCAGCACCGCTAGGGCCGATGTTGACGTTGGCGATGCCGCAGTCACTACCAACCGCAGAGATGAAGGTTTCGGCTTCGCGAACATCGGTGGTGAAAATGCACGATGACAGACCCTGGGGAACGTCATTATTGGTAGCAATAGCCTCATCCAGCTCTTTGTAGGTGAGGACATAAAGAATCGGCGCAAAGGTTTCGTGCTTGACCAGCTCGTTTTGCTCGGTCACTTCAACAATGGCGGGCTCGACGTAGTAGCCTTCACCACTGTTGGCGAACTCTACACGGTTGCCACCGAACACTTTTGCACCCTGCTCACGCGCTTTAGCCAGCACACTTTGCATCGCATCAAAGGCTTGGTGATCAATCAGCGGACCAACCAAGTTACCTTCAAGCGGGTTGCCGATAGATATTGCGCTATACGACTTCTTCAGACGCGCTAAGATTTCGTCTTTAATGGATTCATGAACAACTAAGCGGCGCAGTGTCGTGCAGCGTTGCCCTGCCGTACCTACCGCAGAGAATAGGATGGCACGAGTTGCCATATCAAGGTCGGCACTGGGCGCTAAGATCATGGCGTTGTTGCCACCCAGCTCAAGAATGCTGCGGCCAAAGCGTGCAGCAACTTGTGGGCCTACTTCACGACCCATGCGGGTGCTGCCGGTAGCGCTGATCAGCGCCACGCGGGCGTCATTAACCAACTGCTCGCCAGCGGCACGCTCACCAATAATCACCTGGCTCAGGTGCTCGGGAGCTTCATCACCGAACTCTTCAATGGCACGCTCCAACAGTGCTTGGCATGCCAGTGCCGTTAACGGTGTTTTTTCGGACGGTTTCCAAAGCAAGCTATTGCCGCATACCAGCGCTAAGGCTGAATTCCATGCCCAGGGGGCGACGGGAAAGTTAAACGCCGTAATTAGCCCAATCGGGCCTAACGGATGCCAGCTTTCGCGCATATGGTGACCGGGGCGCTCGGAAGCGATGGTCAGCCCAAACAGTTGGCGAGATTGACCAACGGCGAGGTCACAGATGTCGATCATTTCCTGAACTTCGCCAAGCCCTTCCTGGAGAATCTTGCCGCACTCCCAGGTAACCAGCTCGCCAAGTGCTTCCTTGTGCTGGCGCAGTTGATCGCCAAACAGACGAACCAATTCACCACGACGAGGAGCTGGCACGCTTTTCCAAGCTTGAAAGGCTTTTTCTGCGTTCGCGATAGCGGTTTCAACGTCGCTGCTAGAAGCCGTTGTAAGACGGCCAATTTCGCCACCATCAATCGGTGTGGTAACAACTAGATCGCCGCCTTGATACAGCTCTTTTGCGACACCCATTTTTTCCATCAGGGAATGAATCATTGCTTCACCAAATATTGAATTGTGAGTAAATTGGTTACAGGGGCAGTATTGCCAAGCATGAGGCAGATCATCAAACGATGTTTGTGAAAAACATCATTCCTTAATTTCACCAAGTGGGAGTGCTATGCGTCGTCGAAACTTACCTTCTTTGACCAGCCTGAACTGTTTCGAGGCCGCGGCAAGGCATCTCAGTTTTACGCGGGCTGCGGATGAGCTGAGCCTGACGCAAAGTGCGGTGAGCAAGCAAGTGTCACAACTGGAAGTTACCCTGCAACATCCGTTATTCAGGCGGGTGAGAAAGCGCCTGCACCTGACGCCAGAGGGAGCGGTCTATCTCGGCGAAGCGCGTAAAATATTAGCCCAAGTCGAGATGTCCACGCGTTATATGCAGTCTTACGGCGTAGAGGCAGATGTGCTGAATATCGTCACCTTGCCCACCTTTGGGGCGCGGTGGCTTATTCCTAGACTCAACGGATTCCGCTTTAAATATCCCAATATTAATCTCAATATTGCTAACCGTACCGAACCGTTTGATATGCAAAAAGAGCGTATAGAGGCGGCATTCTTTTTTGGTCATGGCGTATGGCCGCGGGCGGAATGTATTAAGTTGCTGGATGAAGAAGTGGTGCCTGTCTGCGCGCCTACCGCCATGGAGCAGACAGCCGTTCGCGACCCATTAGACTTAACTGATATGGTGTTGTTACAGGTTTCTACTCGGCCCGAAGGGTGGCATGACTGGTTTGAAGCACAAGATCTCTATACGGAGCACAGCTACCATGGCCCAAGATTTGATACGTTCTATATGGCGTTAAGAGCGGCCCGCGCGGGCTGTGGTGTCGCCCTAGTACCAAAGTTTCTTGCTCAGGAAGAGCTTGATGAGGGGAAGTTAGTCATTCCTTGGCAGTTCTCACTTAAAAGCCAAGACGCTTACTACATGGCCTACCCAGAACATATGGTCGACGTTTATAAGCTGCGCGTTTTTATTGAGTGGATACGAGCTCGTTTGGATTAGTTGTTAGTTGTTAAAATGTGCCCCTATTAAATGAGATGCTGGATATCCTGTAATGCTTTCAAGTGCTTTATTGCAGCGTTGAAAGTGTCCGTTAAGGTCAAATTCATAAACACCGTCAGGGTGATTCACAAACAGGGAGCGGTGCCACTCAGAAAGGGGGCGATGATGCTGCTTATCACGGTGTCGCAAAAGCACCAGGGCGGCGAGACTGGCGCTACGGGCTAGGCAGTTTTGGGCATTTTGCGAGGGCGTTGCTGGATGTCGATAATACGTGGCGAAGGTGCCTAGCATCCATAGCCCCAGTGCGCTTGAAGTGTCGCAAATTCAAGACCTCCGTTTACTGTTTGTGTAGAGTTCAGGCAGACATCACAGCGCACGTTAGTCACTGCATCGACTTCTACTTTTTCAGTCACTTTCATCTTGTTCTCCCTTATCTGCGATTGGCTGCTACTTGCCTGAAGCGCCTTACCAACTGGTGCAGTATAGGTCGTGGCAAGTGGCGAATAGCGCGCCAGTGATGGAGTATTGTGCCAAAAGCTCAGTCGTTGTCGCTGGGTTGATACTCAAATAAGTCTCCAACCTGACAGTCAAAGTATCGGCATAGCGCTTCCACCGCTTCAAGCTCGATGCGGCTGGCTGATTCGTGATAGAGCCTCGTAATCGTTCCTCGATTAATGCCCGTTTCACGTGCCACATCGATAATCTTCAGCTTTCTTTCTCCCATGATCCGAGATATGTGGCACTTGATCATAGTGTCCCTCTATTAGGTAAGAAACGATGACTGGTTAAAGTTGGGCACCAAAAGGCGTAAACTTGCAATTTGTTTTGGCTTACTTATTCCTCTACATCGCTACAAGCCTCACGCGGGGTTAGCGGCCGCTCACCAAGAGCTCAGTAACCACTCCTAACAGTAAAACCAGCTAAGCGCTTAGGTCTTCATTCCGGCGCTGTACTTAATAGCGCGACCATCAAGGCAGTTTATCCAGACTGCAGCGTGGCGTGAGACTGCATGTTGTATTGAAAACTGTCTATACCCATGCAGCCCCCGACGACACCCCATCTTAAGCGCTAAAATAATGACCCACACAGCAGCAGGCCTGTCGCTGCTCCAACCAGCCAAAATGCCAAGCTCATTGTTGAGGCTCTTCTAGCAACAGGGCGCGTACCGGCGGTAATGCAGCCCAGGCGCTTATAGCCGACCACCTTGGGTATTTAAGCAAGGCTTAATGCTAGTCAGGAGGCTAGCGGTGTGCACAAGCCAAAGTGCAATCGCTCAATAGCAAAGCCATTGGGGACAGCCAGTGCAGCGAGCAATTCTGGCTAATGGCGGTCATGCAAACGCGTCAGGCAATTAATCGATCATTATCAGAATCTTGGTGGGGAGGGTGACCCGTTGGGAGCAATGCATGCAAATCTCCCAAATCGAAAATAGGCTGGTCGAGCGCAAAGCGCACTGGCATGCCTTGCACTAGCATCTCCTCTCCCCACGCGCGGCCGAATGCCTAGGTGCCGCAGCCCTTGGTTAAACCAGCTCGCGGTTTTCCGCGCGGGCCTGCTGCCGATCACGCCATACAGCGCGGCAGATCAGGGCCAGTACGCCCAATGTCAGTACGGGCCAAATCAGCACATAAAAACTGAAAAGCATGGTCATGGTCTTTGCCTCCTTAATGCGGTGCTGGCTAGGGTCTGCACCGCCTTTTGGTCAAATATTAAAAAAGTTCACAATCAGTGTTGGGCAGCCAGGCCCGCCGGCCTGCCTTCGGTAGTCTGGTCATCTGACTTCGCCGGGGAGAGGTCGTAGTTGCCTACGCGCTGGCCGATGGTGTCGAAATCGAAGCGCGCCTGACGGCTGGCCAGACTCATCACCACGCATACTAGGGTACTGGCGCCATAAGCGGTCAGCGAGGCTAGTAGCACGGTGTAGTCACGTAAGAAACCGGTCGCGAAAATCAGCGAGGCAACAAGGGTGAGAATGCCAGCGATGAAACCGGCCGCTTGGCCGAGAAAGCCAAACACCATCAGGCCTATGATAACGCCACCGCCGATGCAGGCGAGCAGCTCGAAAAATAACCCACCGGGGCCAGCAAGAGAGATCAACTCGAAGCGCGCAGCGCAGAACAGCACCATGGCGACAAGCACCGAGGTGGTAAAGGCGGCGTTGGTCACGCGGTTCCAGAAACAGCTAGCGATTACAGGGAAAACGATGGCACCCCACAAGGCACCGACGAACACCAGCATGACCAGGATATCCAACGAAAAGCTGGCGAACACGATGCCTATTATCGTGGCGACGATCATAGTCAGACGCCCCACCAGCAGCATGCGCTTGGGATCGGCCCTGCCGCGGGCGATGTTCTTGCCATAGACATCAGCCATCATGATCGCCGATAGCGCGGAGAGGTCGGAGTCGGCGGTGGACGACAACGAGCCAATCACCAGGATGAAAAACAGCGCGATGAAGATGGGTGGCAGGTAGCCTGAGACCATTTGCGGAATCAGGTTGTTCATGTCGCCGTTGAGCGGCTCGACACCGAGGGTCAGCGCCATCAGGCCGATCATGCCCAACCCTATAACGATCGCCCCGTAACCTATGGTAGCGGTGAGGAAGGTGGGTTTAATGTGCTCTTCGTTCACAGCGAATAGGCGCTGGGAAATCGTCTGGTTGCCAATGGCGTAGGCCAGCACCGCGACGAAGAAGGGCGCGCCCTGATTGAGGATGGCGTCAGTGGAAAAGAAGTTGGTCTGCTCGACGCTAAGGTTGTCGAGACCGGCAACTAGCTCTGATGGGCCGCCCATGGCGAAGAACACCGCAGGAATAATCACGATGGCAATGGCCATGAGCGCCACCAGCTGGGCGAAGTCGGTTAGTACCGAGGCGCGAAAGCCCGACCACAAAGTATACAGCAGCACCCCGACTCCGGCGATGATCACCCCGGCCTGGAAGGAAAGTGGCGAGAGCACTGACACCAGCGCCCCGGCAGCGGTAAAGTTGACCATCAAGCTGATCACACTGCCCAGGACATTGGAAAGCGCTAGAATCAGCTGGCTGGAAGAACCATGTCGCGCATGAATCAGCTCGCCCAGGGTGTGGGCATTGGGGGCCAGCTTGCGAAAACGTCGACCGAAGGGGTAGATGAATAGGATCATCAGGGCCCCCCAGAGTCCGTAGTGTATGGGCCCTGATACGCCATAGGTATAGCCGGAAGTGGCCGCAGCATAGAAGGAGGCCGCCCAGATCCAGGTGGCGGTCATGCTAGCTGCACCGATCCCAAACCCTACGCGATGATTGGAAACCATGAAGGCGTCGGCATCCTCGTTCTTTTTGCGAATGCCGAGCGTCATTAGGTAGGTACCGCCATAAAAGGCAATCAGCAGCAAAACAACAGTCAGGGTCGAGAATTGATATAAAGACTCACTGTTCAAAAGCAATTCCTCTGTGGGTGGAACAAACACGCGCAAGGGCCGTCGCACGCAACATGCTGAACGCAGTGGCAACATGGCAGATCCGGCGCAGGGCGTGAGCGTTGCTTGGATGACAGACAGTCGGCTTGTTGGCGCAGAGCTCAGCCGCTGGCATTATCAAGACACGGCAAAAAGATGCCGAATGGGGGCATTAACCCCAAGCGGGGAGGTAGGGTGGCGGGCGGCGCGGCATGCAGCGGCCCTCATCCGAATAATGGCTCGACATGGATTCCCTCTTCTATCGATAGCGTCCGCATCGTGCGGAGAGTCGAAAGTGCCGGTGATCCAAATTGTGGTGAGGCAATACCAAGCGGAACCCTTGCGGGTGCCGATAATAGGGGTTGTATGTGGCTCAAGGCCAGTACCCCAGAGGAGCAATACCTTAAGGTTTACAGTGCAAAATGTCCAATTTACGTCCGATTAGTGGTCAATTGTCAGGTTTGTCAGAAAATAGCCTGGGAAAATCTTCCTCGTTGTGCCGCTGCTTGAGGAGGGCACTGTGGTGTCGCTATTCAGCCTAGGGGTTATCGATACTCGATAATCGCCGTTTTTTTACGGCGTGCCTCCCTGTAGACATGGAAAATATTATTCGTGCGGGCAAATAGTTAGAGGCGATGCTTTTTAAGACGGTAGGCATAGGCTGCTCGCGTCATTCCTAGGCGCTGCGCTGCTGCAGTTATATTTCCGCCACTATCACTATTGGCGGCTTGAATTAGTGCTCTTTCTACCTCTTCTAATGTCATACCAGCGTCTAGTAGTGGTTGAATATGCTCTCGTGGAGATACGTTGCTGGAGTTGTCGTCAGATGTTGGTATGAGCATGCCCGTTTCATCTAGGCATTGAGCTTTCTCGCGCTCCAGTGTCGGGACGCGGTAATCACCAAACAATGCTTTTTCGGTAATATGTTTATTGTCAGCAGTGAGAATCACGCCTCGTTCGACGCAGTTCTTGAGTTCGCGTACGTTTCCCGGCCAGCGGTACTGGTACATGGCTGAACGAGCCTGATCGGAAAAGCCGAGTGTGCGGCGTTGATAGTGGTTTTCAAAGTGGCTGAGAAAGTGTTCCGCCAATGGCACGATGTCGTCAAGGCGCTGGTACAAGGGTGGCACACTTAATGTAAAGGCGTTAACCCGCCTCATTCACGAGGGTTCTGATCGGGCAGTCTGAAGCTACGTGCCATCGGCATTGCTCGTAAGGATCCGTATTTCCGGCGTGAGCGCCTGCTTCGTAATGCCCGAACACTGCGTTTCTTTCGCCGTTTTATAACCTCTAGGAATTAATCTCGACCTTCAAAGCAGCCGTGATCGCCGACCGCCGCTCCGGTCGCTCGCTTTCTGATGCTGTGGTGGTCTCGCAGGAGCGTCAGCTCAGTGCGGTCAGCTTCGGTAGCCCCTTAAGCAAGGTCGGCCACCACTTGTCGGCGGCGGCACCGAGGTGAACCGTGATGCGACGATGTCGATGGCTGTCAACGCCAGAGAAGGTCAGCATCCAGGCTCGATCGACAGGATGAAACGTGCGGCGAAATTGATATCGTCTACCTAGCAGAAGCTCAACGGGGGTATTAACGCCCTCTACATCGATGCGATACGCATTGTAATAAATGGTGTTCCAATGCATAGCCGCCTTATTCACGGTTTCTAAGTCTGCAACATAATCGCTCGATGCGATGTTTTGTGTTGCAAGGGGTAAGGTGTGGACCTATGCCAGACCGTATGCTATTGGTTTTATAGAATTATCAGCCTTCGTGTGTGCCCAAGAAATTACGTGGAGTCAGCCAATTGCGTTTGCATTATCACGGCCCTATGCCTGAGCGAATTGGGTTTGTTTTAGTACCCCGTTTCTCGATGATGGCGTTTTTTTCCGCTGTTGAACCCTTACGAATTGCGAACCGTATGAGCGGACGTCCCCTGTTTGATTGGACACTTTTTAGTTTGGATGGTGAGCCCGTCAGTGCCAGTAACGGTATGACACTGATGGTTGATCAGCCCATTGGCGAGTGTTTGGATTTACCCTCACTGGCTGTCTGCAGTGGTTTTGAGCCAGACGTGCACCTAACGCGACCTTTAGTCAGTTGGCTACACCGTTTAGACCAGGCAGGCTGCGTGTTAGGCGGTATTGATACCGGCTGTTTTTTACTGGCCTCCGCCGAGCTGCTTAAAGGTGAGCGGATCACGCTACATTGGGAAAGTTTGCCCGCCTTTCGTGAGCGATTCCCGTTGATCGAAACATCAGACGAGCTATTTGAGCTAGGTGAGCGCCGTTTTTCATGTGCTGGTGGTGCGGCAGCGATGGATATGGCACTAGAGGTTATCAAGCAGAGGCATGGCGCCAAGCTTGCGGTTGATGTCTCTGAGCAGCTGATCCATGAGCGCTTAAGAAACCGCCATGACCAACAGCGCATGTCGCTGGCGCGTCGACTAGGCACGCATAACCCACGTTTGATTGAAGCCGTTGCCTTGATGGAGCGTCATTTGGAGAGGCCGTTGCCGATAGAGGGGATAGCGGATCGCATCGGGGTATCTTTACGCCATCTTCAGCGGCTATTTGAGGAGCACCTTCATAGAACGCCTCGTCAGTGGTATTTATCGCTTCGTTTATCGCGATCGCAGCGCCTGCTCATGGAAACGAATATGGATGTTTTAGAAGTGGGTATTGCTTGTGGCTTCGCGTCAAGCTCCAGCTTTGCACGCGCGTACCGCGCGCAGTTTGGTTGCTCACCCGGAGAATCACGGCGTCAGTTACTTCAGTAGTAAGCGATAAATTTGTCGCTTTATGATTATTTTATGTCGCTTGGTGTCGTTTGAATTGTTGTCTAGTTGGCAAACTTGATTGGTATATCGCCAAAAGAGGACAAGAAAATGATGCATAAACTCGGTGGGTTGAAAACAGTGTATGCCCTAGGTGCTGCGGGCTTAGCGACCTTAGCAACGGCCGCCCCAGCATCGGCTGCCCTAGATGAGGTGCGATTTGGTGTGCCGCCTTGGCCCGGTGTTACTGTAAAGTCAGAAGTCGCAGCACAGCTGATGCAGGCAATGGGTTACCAAACCCGCCAGCGGGATTTAGCGGTGAGCGTTATTTTAGCCGGCTTAACCCGTAATGATATTGATGTTTACTTGGGTGGTTGGTATCCGGTACAGACGGATATGGTAGAACCTCTTGTAGCCGATAATAAGGTGGAAAAACTGGTTTCCAATATCCAAGGGGCAAACTCTGGCTTAGTGGTACCGCAGTATGTGTATGATGCCGGCGTGACGTCGGTGGCCGACCTGGATGCCCATCGTGACCGCTTCGACGGTGAAATTCAGGGTATCGAGGCGGGCACCGGGATTAATACGGCGATCCTTTCGGCGATTGATAATGATATTGTGGGTTTAGGCGATTGGTCGCTGAATGAGAGCTCGACAGCGGCAATGCTGGCGCAAGCCGAGCAGAATATGGCCAACGGCGAGTGGGTGACCTTTGTAGGCTGGGAACCCCATTGGATGAACGTCAGCTTTGATATGGCTTATCTGGACGATGCAGAAGATGCGGGTATTGCCCAAATAGAAAGCACCGTTTGGACGGTCGTGCCAGCGAATATGGCCACAGAAGACCCACAGCTACATCGCTTTCTCTCACAATATGTAGTAGATATCGAAGATCAAAATGCTTGGGTGCATAGTTACAGCTACGAAGATCGTCCCGCCGATGAAGTGGCCTCTGAGTGGATCAGTGCCAACTTAGGTACCGTAGCCACATGGTTGGAGGGAGTAACCGCAAAAGATGGTCAGCCGGCGATAGAGGCGGTGCGCGCTAGTTATCAGTAACAGAGCGTTAATGATCTAAGCGTTGGTTGAGCGCCTGGCAAAAATCTTGCCAGGCGCTTTGCATTTCTGGCAGCAGGGCATGTGCATGCAAGGCGGCGTGCACCATCGTGTTGGCGCTTCGATACCCTACCTGCACACCGTTACGGCGCCAGGCAGCAACGGCTTGTTCAAGTGGAGCGGTTAACGGGTCGTGCTCAACGCTAAGCACTTCCAGCTGCGCGTTGGGTGGGAGCGTATCGATCTGAGTGCTCAGCCCCGGGCAGAAAGGAAGCAGCGATAAGACATCGTTACGGCTAAGCAGCGGGGCATTAGGCCCCAGCGTTTGTGTGTTAAGCGGACCAACCGGCGGATAAATAAGCCCTAGCGGGACGCTATGCGGCAATCGCGGTAGTAAGTCTAATGCCAAGCGACCGCCCGCACTATCACCCACAATCGCAATAGGTTGTATAACGTTGGCGATGTTGAGGCAGTCTGCCAGCATGTCGTAGTAGTCTGCCTCAGGCGCTAGGCGGTAGTTGAGACTGACAACATGGCGCCTGAGTTGATCTGCCAAACTGGCTGAAATGCCATGGTGGCTGTTGATAGACCCAAGCGTAAACCCGCCGCCGTGAAGATACATAACGCGACCCGGCTTGGGAGAGGTGGGGATGAAGTGTCGGAGCGTCATACAACCCCGTAACTCGTCGTTAATACGCATGCCTTGTGGGTCAGGCGGTGCAAATGCTTGGCATAGCTGATCGTAGCGCCGGCGCGCCTCAGCGGGATCGCTATGCGCGAGTTCAACTAAGCCCAGCTCAAAATGGGTGATAAAGGTTTCGATATTCATTAGATACTGGTTACTTACAGCGACGGTCGTTGACGTCCCGTGGCGTATTGAGCACTAAGCGCCATCAGCAGACGCCTAGTGCTGTGCCGTTTGTTCGCTCAGCGTTTGCGATGTCGTGCATCAAGCGACTCGCGGTATAGCGACAGCATTACGCCGGCGGTCATTACCAGCACGACCACACTGAGTGGCAGGGCGGCTGCAATCAGCGCTGTTTGCAGCGCATTCAGACCTCCGGCCACCAGCAGCACCGCCGCAACTAAGCCAATCACCACTCCCCAGAAGACGCGAAAGCGTATGGGCGGCTCGTTATCACCCAGCGATAAAATTGTTGTGAGCACTAACGTACCTGAATCAGATGAGGTGACGAACCAGCTCATTAGCAGAAAGACCATGAGGGCAGAGAGTATCCAGCCAAACGTACCGCCACCCACAATACCATCCGCCGTAGCAAACAGTGCAGCCGGTAGGCTCCAGGCGTTTACCAGTTCGATAATGCCAGCGCTGCCCGGGCCACCCGCTGCGTTTAGCTCCTGGTGCATGGCGTTGCCACCAAAGATAATCAGCCATACAAAGATGATGAGCGTGGGCACGAATAGAACGCCCAACACAAACTCGCGCAGCGTGCGCCCTTTGGAAATGCGGGCAATAAAGAGTCCTACAAAAGGCGCCCAGGCGAGCCACCACCCCCAATAGAAGATCGTCCAGCCCTGTTGCCAAGCAGCTGTGCCTTCTTCCTCTGCATACCAAAGCCCCATGGGGATAAAGTTAACCGCGTAGTCGAGCAGTGTCTCGCCAAACACCGTGATTAGCCACAGTGTGGGGCCCGCTAGCAGAAAAATACCGATAACCACCAGGGATACCCAGATATTCATCTCAGAAATTAGCCGAATACCGCCACGCACCCCAGAGACAGCCGAAAGAATGGAGATCACTGAAATGCCTGCAATCAGCATCAGCTGAGTATTAAGTCCGGGGTCTACGCCCACCAGCCGCTCTAACCCAACGGCCATTTGGCTCACCCCAAGTCCTAAAGAGGTCGCCACCCCAAAGACGCAGCCTAATACGCCCAAGATATCGAACAGATGCCCGGCAGGACCGAAGATGCGTTCACCAATAAACGGGTAAAGCGCAGAACGCAGCGCTAGGGGTAAGCCTTTGCGATAGGCAAAGTAGGCCAGCGACATACCGACAATCACATAAATCGCCCAACCGTGAAGCCCCCAGTGAAATAGCGTGACGCGCAGCGCATCGATGGCGCGTTCGTGGCCAATCGCCGTGGCGTCTGCCATATCGGCATGAGGGTTGTTGGGGTAGCCAAAGGCGCCGGTGTTATCGAGATAGAACACGGGCTCTGCGACGCCGAAAAATAGGATGCCAATGCCAATCCCGGCAGACAGCAACATCGCGAACCACGCAAAATTGCTGAACTCTGGGCGGCTATCGTCAGCACCAAGCCTTACGCTGCCGAAGCGACTGAAGATGATAAAGGCACAGACGGCGAGTAGCAGCATGACGGTAATGAGATAGTAGCCGCTGAAGGTGCTCTCAATCCAAGCGCGTGTGGTACCAAAGACGCTGCTAGCGGTCTCTGAACCCAATCCAGTGAAAAGTACAAAAAGCAGCACAAGCGCGCTCGCGGTTAGCGTCATGCCTTTGTGCATGCCTTGGAAGAAGCCGCCCTGGGTAAGCTCAGTCACCATGTAGTCGGTACTAAGTTCAGCCTTGGGTGAGTGATGATTTGAAAGCGGCGTGGGGCGATGGGGGGGAGTGGGCGTAGCGATATTCTTGTCCTCTTGGGCCGGGCGTTGGGCCGGCAGTCCCGGTTAATCGCCCGCCGAAGAGGGCGATTAAATACGGTTTTATAAGGCGCTGCGGGTTTGTTGTTATCGCCGTATGGCTATCGTGCGGCCGGCGAGTTCTGGCCAATCCGAGGGAGATGCGAGGGGTAACTCAGCAACAGCGGCTTCAACGGGCGTGGGAAAGGGGGCAGGGCGCCCACTATCGCTATCCATGCCCATCAGCATCTGCTCGCTGGTGGCGAGCAAGTTACCTTCCTCGTTATGCAGCTTGAAGAAAACGTGCAGGCGTTTCTTGTCGCGATCCAGTAGCGTCAGCTCTACGCTTAGTGTCTGCCCCTCGTGGGCTTCACGGCGATAGCAGAGGTGCGTTTCAAGGGTATAAATAGTGTAGCAATGGCGTGTACGGCCTGATTTGTCTAGGCCGATGTGCTCCATTAACGCCTCGACCGCCAACGAGAAGACCCGAGCGTACTCGGCATCGTTCATATGGCCGTTGTAGTCGACCCAGTTTGAAGCCACACGGCTCTCTAAAATCACCATTAGATACGTCCTTCCAAGCCCTCGGCTTCGGGCCAGTATTTTTGTACCAAGCCCAGCAGTTCGACTAAGAAGTCATCGCGGCGGCGGTCAAGCTCAGCCACTGGACGCCCCGCAGCTTGGTGCTCACAGCCCTCCACCACACGGTCGATCAGCTCATCGGTGAGTTCGGGGGCTTCCAATTTTGTCCAAGGTAGTTTTAGAGCCGGGCCAAACTGCTCCAACATATGGCGCATGCCTGGTTCGCCGCCTGCCAAATGGAAAGTGAGGAAGGTGCCCATCAACGACCAGCGCAGACCGCAGCCGTAGACCACCGCGGCGTCGATCTCTTCGGTCGTTGCCACCCCATCATTCACTAAGTGCAGCGCCTCGCGCCACAGGGCTTCCATTAGGCGATCTGCAATATGGCCCTCAATCTCTCTGCGTACGACCAGAGGACGCATGGCAAGTGCCTGGTAAGACATGCGGGCGCGCTCTAGTTGTTCAGGTGCGGTCGCCTCACCGCCCACCAGTTCCACAAGCGGCAATAGATAAACCGGATTAAAGGGGTGGGCGACAATGACGCGGCCTGGTGCCCGCGTGCAGGCCTGTTGCAAGTCGGTGGGCTTGAAGCCGGATGTAGAGGAACCGATCAGCACCTCTGGCGCGCTGGCCTCATCCAACTCAGCCAGAATCTTACGCTTGAGATCCAATCGTTCTGGCACGTTTTCTTGGATCAGGTCGGCGCCTTTGACCGCCGATTCTAAGCTTTCCACAAAGCGCAGCCGCGTTGGGCTGGCTCCCTTAGCAAGGCCATGCTTCTTCAACGACGCCCAGGCATTGTCAACGAAAGCTCGGGTGCGCTGCGGTGCATCAGGGTCGGGATCGAAGGCTACAACATCCCAGCCGTTTGCGAGCGCCCGTGCGATCCAGCCATTACCGATAACGCCCGTGCCGATAACCGTGAGCTGTTGGCTCATGATTGCCCCCCATTAGACTGGCCTTCAATACCACCGGTATGCGGGTTACGTAGTTTGAGGTGTGCGCGCGTTTCAGCGGGTGTCATAACGCGGGCACCAAGGTTCTCAATAAGCGTCGAGGCGTGCTCTACCAGCTGGGCGTTCGTGGCCAGCGTGCCTTTTTTAAGGTAGAGGTTATCTTCTAATCCGACGCGGGCATGGCCCCCCAATAGCACTGCTTGTGCTGCCATAGGCATTTGATGACGACCGATGCCGAAGGCTGCCCACTGGGCGTTTTCTGGCAGCTTATTGCGCATGGCTAACATAGTTTCAGGATCAGCTTCAGCGCCCCAGGGAATGCCCAGGCAGAGCTGATAGAGAGGATCGCCTTCAATCAATCCCTCTTTCTGTAGCTGACGAGCGAACCACACATGGCCCAAGTCAAAACACTCCAGCTCAGCTTTGACGCCTGCCGCCTGCACCAAGCGTGCGTGCTCGCGCAGCCAATCGGCGGGATTGACGTAGACCATATCGCCAAAGTTGAGGCTGCCGCAGTCGAGCGTACACAGTTCGGGCAGTAGTTCACCGACCGGCTCATGGCGCTGAGCCGGTGTTTGAATGTCAGTGCCGGGGCCACCACGGGTGGGGTCATTCGCGTCGGGAATCCAGTCGCCGCCACCGCCTGCGGTGATGTTCATGACGATATCCACGTCGGCTTCGCGCACACGCTCCATCACTTCGCGGAAGTGATCAAGTGAGTGACTGATGCCACCAGTTTCGGGATCGCGCACATGAATATGCGCTATGCTAGCCCCTGCTTTCGCGGCGGCAATGCAGTCATCGGCGATTTGCTTCGGCGTGATGGGCACGTGTTGGCTTTTTGCCGTCGTATCGCCGGCGCCAGTGACTGCACAGGTTAAAATCACGTTTCTATTCACTTGCTGCTCCTTTTTAAGGGCTAAGAGGTTAGTCCTATTGTGGCAACAAGTCGTTGAGCTGAGTTGTCACTAAGCGACATGCAAGGTCCGCTAAGCGACAAGGTTTTTTTGTTATTTGGCTGGCAAGTGTTTACCAACTAACGCGTGAAGCATCATGCAGTCGCACGATGGTATGAGCGCACCGAGCAGTAGTGCTAAGTGCTTATTCAAAATTAATCGTGCGATCAGCTCAATAGCTACGTCATAAGTGCCTATTCAAAATTAATCGCGTGATCAGTTCTGAACCGCCCCGGCTTTACCGGAGACTCCATATCTTGAGAGGGTGGAGTTATGAACTCACCAAAACGATATTCTTCAGAAGTCCGGGAGCGAGCTGTTCGATTAGTCCTTGAACAGCAAGGCGAATACCCGTCCAGGTGGGCGGCGATCTGCTCCATTGCCAGCAA
>Ga0098069_100234_pt1 | contig 30049 bp, 20 predicted proteins | sample 27_taG_FD_92584 | JGI IMG/M metagenome (GOLD analysis project Ga0098069, IMG submission 92584) | Marine viral communities from Cariaco Basin, Caribbean Sea - 27_WHOI_OMZ | ecosystem: Environmental > Aquatic > Marine > Oceanic | place: Caribbean Sea: Cariaco Basin | collected 2014-11-09
AGTAGACTTTTACAATCAAAAGTTCGGAAGCTGGGAAAAGATCAAGAAATTTGAACTTACGCCCGATGTTTGGAGTATTGAGAGCGAACACCTCACTCCTACCATGAAGCTAAAACGCCGAAACATCATAAAGCTTTACCAGGACCTTTACGACGGAATCTACGAGAGGTAGCGTTATTTATTTGAAAAGAACTTTCAAAATGTCCGGGGGGTGAGATTATTCCCGGACATTTTTTTAAAAAAATATCAGTATTTGAAAGAATTGGCAAATGAGGATCTGCAGGAAAACCGTAAATTAGGGTCTCCAAAAAAGAAAAAATGCGCCTTCTTATTTTATTTATTACAGCGCTACTTCTAAGCAGCTGCAAAACGGAACAAGAACTTCCCAAAAATAAATATTTCGAATCTCAAAATGAAAGCTATACCTACTCAGGCCGCATCTTACCGTCGAGTGAAGGAACAAAATTTATTGCTTCGGCATCTTCGGTAAAAGCAGATGTTTATGGAGATACGGTCACAGTTTTCCTCAAAAGTGACGGTGCAGAGCACCATTATGTGGCGGTAGAGTTGAATGACGAGTACAAAGGTCGCTTCAGGATTACCAAAGACAGCCTTAAGTTTGCACTTCCAAAAAAAGATTCAGCCAATACCCTCACAATCTACAAAGAAACCGAAGCCTCTAACGGCCTTTTAATCTTCAATGGCCTAAGGGCTCAAAAGATCGAAAAATCTTCGGAACAAAAACGCGCAAAGATCGAGTTTATAGGCGATTCTATCACCTGTGGGATGGGCGCCGATACCAGTGAAATTGATTGTGAAGAAGGAGAATGGTATGATCAACACAGTGCTTACATGGCTTATGGGCCACGTGTAGCACGAATGCTTGATGTAGATTTCGAAGTAAACTGCGTTTCGGGCATGGGCATGTACCGAAACTGGAATGACGAGGACCAGCCTGTAATGCCGCAGGTTTATCCTTACCTGCACCTTAATGGAGAACAAGGTAAACGGGCAGAGATTAAAAAAGAAGATGTGCCAGACATTGTAAGTATTGCCCTTGGCACTAACGATTTTTCTGTGGGAGATGGAAAAAAGGAACGTCTTCCGTTTAAAGAAGAAAGCTTTAAAAAAAACTATATAGGTTTTATCAAAGCCTTATATGAGGTCTATCCCGATACTCAATTTGCACTTATTTCCAGCCCAATGACCGGGGAAAAAGAAGGACAGGAGCTAATACGCATCCTGAAAGATATTAAAAATGAATTTCCAGAGAGGTCTATTGCTGTCTTTGAGTTTGATAAAATGAATGCTTCAGGTTGCACCGGGCATCCTGCTCTGGAAGACCATGAGCTTATGGCTGAAAAACTTCTGCCTTTTTACCAAAAACTTCTTAATAAAAATAGATATGAATAAATATACCGCCGCCGAAGACCGTTATGAAAAAATGATTTATCGCCGCTGCGGCAAAAGTGGTATAAAACTGCCGCTACTTTCCCTTGGCCTGTGGCACAACTTCGGGAATACCACCAGCTTTGAAAATTCGAGACAGCTGCTTCGAACAGCCTTTGACAACGGTATCACACATTTTGACCTGGCCAATAATTACGGACCTCCATACGGTTCGGCAGAAACCAATTTCGGGAAGATCTTTAAAGAAGATTTTCAGGCGTACCGCGATGAGCTGCTTATTTCCACCAAGGCTGGCTGGGATATGTGGCCGGGGCCATACGGCAACTTCGGGTCGCGCAAATATCTTATTGCCAGCCTCGATCAATCTCTTAAGAGAATGGGACTGGATTATGTGGATATATTCTATCATCACCGCCCCGACCCTTCCACTCCGCTGGAAGAAACAATGGGCGCCCTCGATCAAATCGTGAGACAGGGTAAAGCCCTTTATGTGGGCGTTTCACAATATTCGGCAGGACAAACAGCAAAAGCAGCAGAAATTCTCCGGAACCTGGGCACGCCATTTATTATACACCAGCCCCGCTACAACATGTTTGACCGGTGGGTTGAAGATGGCCTTTTAGACACCCTCGAAAAAGAAGGCCTGGGCAGCATCGTTTTTTCTCCCCTGGAGCAGGGCATTCTTACCTCCAAATACCTTGATGGCATCCCTGCCGATTCCCGGGCAGCAATTGAAGGTGGTTATCTCGACAAAAACAAGATCACCCCCAGACTTTTAGAACAAGTGGAGCAGCTCAACGAAATTGCTCAAAACTGCGACCAGTCTCTTGCACAAATGGCTATAGCCTGGCTGCTAAAAGATGATAGAGTCACTTCGGTACTTATTGGGGCAAGTAAAACTTCTCAACTCAAAGACAATATCGCCGTACTTCAAAACCTGAAATTCACTAAAGAGGAACTTATTAGGATTGAAGATGTTTTAATAGAGGTCGTCTAGAAAGCATTTTTTAGCCCTTGAACTTCCCTTTTAATCGCTTGCCCCTAAAATCATTGATAATTCCATGATCAGGTTTACTCTGACCGCTGAGCCACATAAAGTGGACATTCTCCTGTAGTGCCTGTTCGATTTTTCGGGAAGAATAAATGTTGCGCAAGTAAGCATAAACAAACACTTAAGTAACATACGCAGATGGTAGCTTGAAGTGCCGCTGCCCTATAACTCTTTCCCAAAGCGTAAATATATATGTGGTCAATGATCGTATTTACTACTCGTACCGGATGGTTCTTTGGAACCAAATCATCATAACTGGTAGAAAGAAAACTCAACTGATCCTGATGATAAGGCTTAAACATAACTCTCCTACTCATGCTTAAATTTAAACATGCTCATTTTTTTACACAAAAATGAAGCTGCCTTTTTAGACAAACTCTAGGATATCCAAAAAGTGGATTTTTTACTCCAGTTCCCGGATTTTTATATTCCTATACCAGACTTTATCTCCATGATCCTGCAGGGCTATATGTCCTGTTTTGTGCTGACCAAAATCTTCCCAGTCACTAAACTTGGAATTTTCAACAAATTGGTCCCATTCTTCTCCCTGTAATGGAAATTCATTGACCTGCTGTCCGTTTAGAGTAACAAGTCCGCGATTTTCGTCGTAATTGATCATTATGGTCATTTCATTCCATTCTTCTGCAGGTCTTGTAACATCTTCTGAAGGTTCAGAAAGATCATAAAGAGCTCCCGCCTGGCGAATAGGACCATTTTGGGCATCTGGATGCCCCTGGTTGTCCAGAACCTGGATCTCGGGCCCCGTAATGTATGGCTCATTATATTCTTCACCTTCCTGTACCGCCCACATGATTCCGCTATTGCCATTTTCTGAAATTTTCCATTCCAGGGAAAGTTCAAAGTTAGTGTACGTATCTTTAGTAATGATATTTTCTGAACCTTCACGTTCTCCCTGTGAAGGTGTAAAGACAAGTGCATCGCCTTCTACCTGCCATTGGGTAATGGAGTCGCTGTTAAATGCTTTCCAATGGTCCAGGTTTTCTCCGTCAAAAAGAACCTGCCAGTCATCTTCGGTTTGTGAATTTTCCATTTCCCGGGTGTCCATTTCTGTTACTTCTTCGTTTTCCGCGTCCTGACGTTTATTGTCCTGGCATCCGGCAGCGGTTACCGCTATGGCCAGAAGGAATAGATTTATTTTTTTCATTGGTTTGTGGTTTAGTTGGTTCCTAATATTCGTTTCAGTTTTTGCTCATCAATTTCGGTTCCGGCAAAATCATCAAATTTCTTTTCTGTAGCCTCGATGATATGGCTCTGGATAAAACCAGCACCTTCCCGTGCTCCCTGCTCCGGAGATTTTATGCAGCATTCCCACTCCATCACTGCCCAAACATCACATCCATAACGCGTGAGTTTTGAAAAAATAGTTTTGAAATCTACCTGTCCGTCCCCCGGATGCCTGTACCGACCGGCCCTGTCTATCCAGTCCTCATAACCTCCAAAAGTACCTTTCTTTCCGGTAGGATTAAATTCGGCATCTTTGACATGGAACATTTTGATAAACTCATGGTAGTGGTCGATGTACGTGAGGTAATCCAATTGCTGAAGCACAAAATGGCTGGGATCATAAAGTAAATTGACTCTTTTGTGATTTCCCGTTGCTTCAAGAAAACGTTCAAAAGTGACACCGTCATGCAGATCTTCGCCAGGGTGGACTTCATAACAAAGGTCTACTCCCTGGGAATCAAATTCATTTAGAATAGGCAACCACCGATTTGCCAGCTCCTTAAAACCCATTTCTACCAACCCCTCAGGGCGCTGCGGCCAAGGATGAGCTGTGTGCCATAAAAGGGAGCCGCTAAAGGTACCGTGTACGTCAAGTCCAAAATTCCTGCTGGCTTTTGCGGCGCTTTTTAGCTGTTCTACGGCCCATTCGGTTCTTTTCTTCGGATTGTTCTTAAATTCATCTGGCGCGAAATTATCAAACATGATATCATAAGCGGGATGTACCGCCACAAGTTGTCCTTGTAAATGAGTACAAAGTTCAGTGATCTCTAATCCGTAGGATTTGATCTTGCCTTTTAATTCGTCACAGTAAATCTTGCTTTCCCCGGCTTTTTTAAGATCTATTAAAGCAGATTCCCAGGTAGGGATCTGGATTCCTTTATAACCTAAATCGGCTGCCCATTTGCATAACCCGTCCAGCGAATTGAACGGTGGTTTATCGTCCATGAACTGTGCTAAATAAACCGCAGGTCCTTTTATAGTTTTCATTGAAATACGTTTTGTTAATTACATTACATTATTCATTGATGGCTACCCAAACGTTCCCTTTTCTATGGGACTCCACAGCCTTTTCAATAAAGTTCATTCCTCTTATTCCATCTCTCATAGTCGGGAATTCTGCGGGATGGTAGTCTTCTTTCCTAATGGCTTTAGCAACACCTTTATAGATATTTCCCATGGAATCAAAGATTCCTTCTGGATGCCCCGGTGGAAGTTTTGTCCCGTCGAGGGATAGGTCGCTGTTATAGGGGTGGCCGGGTTTTAAAACTCTCATAGGCTCTCCATCTTGCAGCAGGTAGAGGTAGTTAGGATTTTCCTGTTCCCATTTCAATCCTGCTTTTTCCCCGTAAATCTTCACTGCAAAATTGTTTTCTTCACCGGTAGCGATTTGGCTTGATCTCAAAACCCCTTTTACATGTTCTGAAAAACGGAGTAAAACAGTACCGTCAATGTCCATCACGTTATCCTCGTAAAGGTAATTTAAGTCTGCTAAAACTTCTTTTACTTCTAGTCCCGTTACATACTCTATCATATCAAAGGCGTGGGTTCCAATATCTCCCACACAACAGCTTATCCCGGATTTTTCAGGATCGAGGCGCCAGGTATTCGCTCTTTTTTCAGAATCATGAATAATGGGGTTGATCCATCCCTGATAATATTGCACATCTACTTTTTGTACCTTTCCAATTTCTCCTGCAGCAATCATTTCCTTCATTTGCCGTATCATTGGGTAACCTGTGTAAGTGTAAGTTACCGCGAAGATGGTTTTTGACTCTTCAAGAGTTTTCTCCAGAATTTTAGCTTCCTCATAGGTTGTGGTCATTGGCTTTTCACAAATTACATTAAAGCCGTTTTCCAATAGCTGTTTTGCCATTGGAAAGTGCAGGAAGTTAGGGGTGAGAATAGAAATAACCTGCATTCTCTCTTCACTGGGAAGCGCTTTTTCTTCAGAAATAAGGTGATCAAGATCTCTATAGATTCTATTAGTCGGAATTCCTATTTCTTTAGCAAACTTAATACTTTCGTTATGGTCTGGATTAAAAACTCCTCCCACCACTTCATAACGATCATACATTGCTGAAGCTACACGGTGTAAGATCCCAATTAAGGAATCTCCACCACCTCCAAGAATGCCTATTTTTATTTTTGAACTCATGTAGTAATCTTTAGTATTCTAATTAAATTTTGTCAATTGCTTTTTTGTCTAGCTTTTCATTTTTGAAGAAAATAGCGAAAATGATCATTACTGCAAAGGCGAAACCGGCAGGGACGATCCATATCTGCTCCCACTCGTGGCTGCCATCAGTATTTAAATACATATCACTAATTTGTCCTGCTACCCAGAAACCAACCAGCATTCCGACTCCGTAGGTAGCCAGGGTAATTAAGCCCTGCGCAGCACTTTTAATTTTTGGACCGGCCTTAGAATCGGTATAGATCTGTCCCGATACGAAGAAAAAGTCGTAGCAAATCCCATGCAGGGCGATCCCTATGATTAGCATATATACCAGTTCTCCGGCATTTCCGTAAGCGAATAAAAGGTAACGTAACACCCACGCCAGCATACCTGCCAAAAGTGTCATTTTGAAGCCAAATTTTTTAAAGAAGAAGGGCAGCAACAATAGGAATAGTGCTTCGGAAATTTGGCCAATGGTCATCATTGCCGTTGGGTCTTCCATACCTACTTCAGATAAAAACGGGTTTGCATTCTGATAATAAAACGCCAAGGGTATACAAATAAGAATAGATGAGATAAAGAACATAAGGAAGTTTCTGTCTTTTAACAGCGCCAGTGCTTCCAATCCTAAAATATCTGAGAGTTTCACCTCTTCTCCTTTGCTGCTTGGGGGTGTTTTGGGTAAGGTGAAACTAAAAACACCAAGTAATGCAGAAGCAATGGATACCATCAAAAAAGTGTATTTGAGCATTCCTTCCTGGCGTGCTTCAGGCGCATCCCAGCCAAAGACAAGGCTTATCACCAGTCCCGAAAGTATCCATCCAATGGTTCCAAAAACCCTTATTCCGGAGAACTCTTTTTCAGGATCCTTCATTTGGTAAAATGAAATGGAATTTACCAGGGCCAGGGTAGGCATGTAAATGATCATATAGCCCAGCACGTAGGGATAAAATACACTAAAATCATTTGAGGCATACATCATATAAAGCAGTACCGCACCTATGAGATGCAGGAAACCAAGAATACGTTCCGCATTAAAGAACCTGTCGGCGATGAGACCAATAATAAAGGGAGCAATGATCGCTCCCCAGGATTGTGTGGAGAAAGCCATGGCCGTTTCTGAACCGGTGGCTTCAAGATTATAACTTAAATATGTTCCAAGCGTGACAAACCATCCACCCCATATGAAGAACTCTAAAAACATCATGGAGGACAGTTGAAATCGAACTGAATATTTCATTGTTGGCTGGTTTACTTATTTTACAGATTTTATAACTCCTGTCCGGCTTCGATCAACAGGTTTTTAGTGGCAAGAATTCCTTCTTCGGGAGAAAGGCGCTGGCCTTCATACTCAATACCTATGTAACCTGTATAGCCGGCATCTTTAATGGTTTGGAGCATTTTTTTATAATCAATGGTGGTTTCTTCCCCGGCCTCATCAAAATCATATGACTTGGCACTTACCGCTTTTGCATATTCCATCATTTCTTCAACTCCCTGGTATTTTGGATACTCTTCAACACAAGCTGCTTCCCAGCGTTCGCCACCTTCACGTTTGAGGCAAAAGTTTCCGAAATCCGGGAGAGTTCCAACATTTTCCATATCTACCTGCTCCATAACTTCTACAAGAAGCTTTGCGTTGGAGGACAAGTATCCATGATTCTCTACCAGTACATTAATATCTTTTTCAGCTGCATATTCACCTAGTTTCGAGAGGCCGTCTACTGCATTTGTTTGCCATTCCTCCGGTACTTCGCTTCCGAAGAGGTTTACTCTAATGGAATGAGCTCCTAAAAATTCAGCAGCATCCACCCATTTCTTATGATTTTCGACGGCAGTGTTTCTTTCTTCTTCACTATTAGAAGCAAGATCTCCTTCATTGTCTACCATGATCAACACATTTTCTACATTGTACTGCTCACTTTTTGCTTTTAAAGAATCCAACACTGTTTGTAATGCCTCTTTTGGATTTGCAGAATCTTTGTACAAGGGAGTGTATAGCTGGCTTACATACTCAATTCCTTCAAATCCTAATTCATTAGCTTTTTCGGCAAAATCGATGGGGTCAAGGTTTCCCTCCAGGATTGGTTGGCTTAAAGACCATTGCGCAAGGGAAAGATCAAAGAATAGATCTTCGGATATTTCCTGTTCAGTACTGGCCAGTGGTTCCTGCTCCTGTTCTTCCTGTTGATTATTTTTACAGGAATAAAATCCTGCTGTTAAGGCTACTAACATGAAGAGCAAACGTGGATGTACAAGTGAATTATTTGTCATAAATTCTTTGTTAAGGTTTATTAATTAAGCAAGATAGTTGATTTTTTTCGATCTTAAATGTAGGTTTTTTTTAAAGATGCAAAATAATACCCATAAATTTATATATTTGATTGCAACGCATAGAACTTAAAAATTAACTAAGAAAAGAATTGTGAGTAAATTGTACGAAAACGATTCCTATGATGCTATTGTTGTAGGTACAGGTATCAGCGGTGGTTGGGCTGCGAAGGAATTATGTGAAAAAGGCTTTAAGACCTTAGTTTTGGAACGTGGGCCTATGGTGAAACACGTTGAAGATTATCCTACGATGCACAAAGATCCATGGGATTTTAAATATAAAGGGCAACTTACACGAGAAGAAGAAAAAAAGCAATACAAACAATCAAGAACAGGCTATACTACCAATGAGGCCAGTCGTCATTGGTTTGTAAATGACATTAAGCACCCATATAACGAAATCAAACGCTTTGACTGGATGCGTGGTTATCACGTGGGTGGAAGGTCTATTATGTGGGGACGCCATAGTTACAGGTTAACCAATCTTGATTTTGAAGGCAATAAAAAAGATGGTGTTGCGGTAGACTGGCCTATTCGCTACAAAGATATTGCGCCCTGGTACGATTATGTTGAATCATATATAGGAGTAAGTGGAGAGAATCTTGGTCTTCCTCATTATCCAAACGGAAATCTTCTGCCACCCATGGAGCTAAACTGCGTCGAAGATCACCTGAAGAAAAGTATGGCTGAAAACTTCGGAAGAGTACTAACTCCGGGACGGGTAGCGCATATCACCACAGGAGAGAAATCTTTTGAAGGACGTTCTCCTTGTCAATACCGCAATAGATGTATCCGCGGGTGTCCTTATGGAGCATACTTCAGTAGTAATGCGTCTACTTTACCGGCTGCCGAACGTACAGGAAATATGACTTTACGTCCTAATTCTATTGTACATGAAGTTCTTTATGACGCAGATACAAAGAAGGCCACAGGTATAAAGCTTACAGATGCTGAAACAGGCGAAGTACAGGAATACAAAGCAAATGTTGTTTTTCTTTGTGCTTCAACAATTGCATCCACGAGTATCTTAATGCAGTCCAGATCTGACAGGTTTCCTGACGGAATGGGGAATGACAGCGGGGAACTCGGCCACAACGTAATGGATCACCATTTTATGGCAGGAGCATCCGGAAAACACGAAGGTTATCAGGATCAATACTATAAAGGAAGAAAACCAAATGGTATTTTTATTCCGCGTTTTAGAAACTTAAATAATTCAGATAAAATGCCCTTCATACGTGGTTACGGTTACCAGGGAGGTGCAAGCCGCGGAGACTGGACACAGGCCGTGGCAGAACTGGGCTACGGGAAAGAACTGAAGGAGGCCCTCGTGGAACCAGGTGGCTGGACGATGGGGCTTACAGGATTTGGAGAAACCTTAGCTTATCATGAAAACCGCATGCTCCTGGATTATGACAAACTTGATGAATGGGGATTACCAACAGTGACTTTTGATGCCGAATTTAAGGAGAACGAGCTGTTAATGCGGAAGGATATGATTGAGCAGGCAGTGGCGATGCTGGACAAAGCCGGGTTTAAAGACATAAATCCTGTAGATAGACTGGGAGCTCCAGGGCTGGGAATCCATGAAATGGGAACTGCCAGGATGGGACGAGACAGGAAGACATCAGTATTAAACGGAAATAACCAGGTACATGACGTTCCTAATGTGTACGTGACAGATGGTTCTTTTATGACTTCTTCAGGTAACCAGAACCCTTCCTTAACTTATATGGCCATGACCGCACGCGCTGCAGATCATGCCTCTAAAAACTTTAAAAAATCCAACGCTTAAACTTATATTATGAATAGAAGACAGGCATTAAAGAATTTAGGATTAGGAGCAGGATTTTTAGTGGTGGGGCCCACGACCTTCGGACTTTTACAGAGTTGTAAAAATGAACCGGATTTCGACTGGCAACCTTCATTTTTAAGTGCGGCAAACGGTTTTGCGCTTAAGGAGATACTGGAAGTAATTTTACCTTCAACAGATACGCCGGGTGCAAATGATCTTAATCTGGCCCGGTTCATTGATTCTTATATGGACCAAGTTGCTCCGGAAGAACGACAAAAGAACTTTAGCCAGAATGCCGATCATTTTGCACAGTCTTTCCAAAGTACCTATGACAAAGAAATAGGCGAGGGGACAACAGCAGAGTTTGATGAAATGGTAAAAGAGTATTTAAAAACCACTCCTGCCGAAGGAAAACGAAGAGTAGAAAGGGAAACCGAAACCCAGGATCCGCTTAACAAAGATCCCGAAGAAGTGATGAAGTTTCAGGAAGGTTCCAGGGCTTATTTACAGGAGGTACGGGATCTTGGAATATGGGCATGGAAAACCAGCGAGGAAATAGGTGAAAATGTCATGTGGTACGATCCAATTCCTGGAATGTATATTCCATGTGCGACAACCGAAGAATTGGGCAACAATGGAAAAGCAATGTCTCTATAAATAAGATAACAGGTTTCAAAGAGGCTGTCTAAAAAGGGGGGCACTGAAAAAGTCCCTGTAAAATCGAATTAAAGGGGATAGTGAAAAGGAGCAGAAACCGTGGTGTTTTTGCTCCTTTTCGCGGATATTAATTCTGGTTAACAGCAACTTAAGCATATTATTACAGCAGCAAAAAATTCAAATAAGTGCGTACTCGGATCTTTATGATTTTATCGCACCCAAGGATAACCTCCTTATAAAAGTTAATGAACTCATTGATTTTTCTTTTATTTATGATGAACTGGTAGCTAAATATTGTTCCAATAACAGACGCAATGCAGAGAGTCCCATTCGCATGTTTAAATATTTGTTATTGAAAACGATCTATTCAATCTCGGACGTTGATGTAGTTGAGCGTTCCCGATATGATATGTCCTTCAAGTATTTTCTTGAAATGGCACCCGAGGAAGCAGTTATCAATTCCAGTTCCCTGACCAAATTCCGTAAGCTGCGATTGAAAGATGCCGATCTACTGAACTTATTGATAAACAAGACTTTTTCTATAGCCATTGAAAAAGGAATCATTAAGTCCGAATCCATTATTGTTGATGCGACACATTCGCTGTACAGATTAAATCCGTATTCAGCACTTGAGGTTCTGAGAGAGCGATCAAAACTTCTTCGCAAAGCAGTTTACGTTATAGATGAAGACATGAAAGACCACATGCCTGAAAAGAACTCTTCTGGGGAACTGGAAAAAGAATTAGCTTATTGTAAGGAGCTGGAAAAGTGTATAGGCTCGATCAAACATTAAGTTCAGTTCCTGCAGTCAAAGAGAAGTTGAACCTGTTAAAAGAGACCGTGGAAGATACCCAGGAAAACTATATCCTCTCGAAGGATACAGATGCCAAAACCGGCCATAAATCAGTTGACAGCAAATTCTTTGGTTACAAGATCCATCTGGCCATGACAGAGGAACGTATCATTAGTGCTGCAGTAGTCACATCGAGTGAAAAAGGCGATGGTCCTGAGTTACCAATGCTTTTGAAAATAAGTCAGGACAACGGGATTCAGGTAGATACTGTAATCGGTGATAGCGCGTATTCCGGTAAGGAAAACCTTAAACTCAAGGACAAAGATGACCAAAATATTAAAATTGTAGCAAAGCTGAACCCCGCTATCACACAAGGTTGTAGAAAGGAGGATGATAAATTTGATTATAACAAAGATGCCGATATGTTCGTATGTCCCGGAGGACACCTGGCCATACGAAAGGCACGACAGGGGAAAAAGAACATCGGGGGCAATCAATTAAACACTTATTATTTTGATGTAGAGAAATGCAAGGTGTGCCCATTAAGAGATGGGTGTTATAAGTCAGGAGCCAAGACCAAAAGCTATTCGGTCTCGATAAAATCAAGTTTACACCAGGAACAGATGGTATTTCAGGAAACTGAATATTACAAAGAAAAATCGAAAGATCGCTATAAGATCGAGGCCAAAAACAGGGAACTAAAAAACGTTCATGGCTATGATCGCGCTATAGCATATGGCATAAATAGTATGCAGATGCAGGGAGTACTTACTATTTCACCGTTAACCTCAAGAGGATTCTTAAATTATCCATATAAGTGCAAGATCTTAATAAAAACAGCATGAAAAGAGACTAAAAGAACTCATATACACGTCTTTGACAATAGATGGATAAAAATACCAACAGGTGGAAAAATTACTTATAAAAAAGCGACCAAATCAAAAAATGCATTTTTTGACTGGTCGCTTTCAGAAAATCATCTCAGAAGAGATAGTTTTTCAGCACCCTCTAAAAAGGCAGCCTCTTTTTAATTTCAAGAAAAATGTTAAACTTTCTATTTCGATCCTATGAGGATCCCTTCAAATAGCTGATAACCACCTAAAAAACTGTACTAAAAACTTCACTCACATCTTAAACATATCTTAGATTTTGCACATTGAAAACTTTTGGAAAAATTATTTTTAAATGGTTTAAATACTTTTTTTTATGAATTAATGTAAGGAATACATTTTTCTTCACAAAATAATAGGAGCCTTTAGATATAAGCGTTTCTAGCCTATTTGACAAATCAAATTAGGGAATTTCCCCTCTGTTGATACAAAATCCAAACATCTTATTAGATATCATAATATCAATACTAAAAGGTTTGCGATTATTAATCACACGTTTTTTCTAAGAATTTTTTCCTAAATTAGTTTTTAAACTTATGCTTAATCAAGCAAGAAAAAATTAATTTATGAAACAACGACTACTAAAATTCAGCCTGTTTATGTTGGCTGTCTTTAGCCTGAGTTTCTCTCAGGCCCAAACTGTCTCCGGAACTGTAACCGATGGGCAAATGCCGCTTCCCGGAGTGAACATTTTGGTACAAGGTACATCAAATGGTACTACAACAGATTTTGACGGAAATTATACACTAGACAATGTTTCCAGTAACGACGTCCTGGTTTTTAGCTATCTAGGATTTTCAGAACAGGAGATTCCCGTCAATGGAAGATCAACCATTAATGTTACCATGGAGGAAGACGCTGCTGCTCTTCGGGAAGTAGTAGTTATAGGATATGGTACCGTAGCCAGCCGTGATGCTACAGGAGCGGTTACAACCGTAACAACTGAAGATTTTAACCGCGGAGTGATAGGTTCTCCAGAACAACTTATACAGGGTAGAACCGCCGGGCTTCAGGTAACCTCAGCCAGTGGGGAACCTGGTAGTGGAGTGAACATTAGAATTAGGGGTACAACCTCTGTCCGTGGGGGAAATAATCCGCTTTTTGTGGTGGACGGTGTTCCTTTGGCGGGTGACGACGTAACAGCAGCAGGAACTAATGCTGGTTTTGGAGACAGTTCTGCAAAGAACCCACTAAATTTCCTTAATCCCCAGGACATAGAGAGCATAAGTGTCTTAAAAGATGCTTCTGCAACCGCCATTTACGGGTCACGTGGTGCCAACGGGGTTGTAATTATAACTACAAAATCTGGACGCGGCGATCAGGGAAGATTAAACTATAGCACAAATCTTGGAATAGCGACTCCGGCAAACACTTATGACCTTCTAGACAGAGAGCAATGGCTAGATGCATATGCAGCAACAGGCCAGGATCCAACGCCTGTAGATTACGGTGCAGATACTGATTGGCAGGATGAAATTTTAAGAACAGCTTTCACCCAGGAACACAACCTCTCCTATTCAGACTCTTATGGACCGGGCAATTACCGCGTGTCTTTAGGTTATTCAGATCTTGCAGGTGTTGTCGAAAATTCTGCCATGGAAAGGATTTCGGGGAGATTAAATATGAACCACCGGCTTTTCAATGACAGGGTTGACCTTAGTTTGCAGACAACTTTATCCAGAGTAAATGATGAAAGAGCTCCAATTTCAAACAATGCGGGTTTTGCCGGAGACCTTCTTGGAGCTGCTTATAGAGCAAATCCTACGCTGCCTCCAGATCCTGATGCTTATGAAGGGCAAATTAATCCGAATTCATTATTAAATTACACCCTAGATGAAACCGAAACTGATCGGGCGTTAATAAATTTTAGTGTGGGAGTTGACATTATTGAAGGCTTATCAGCTAAACTAAATTTGGGTTATGATAGAGCTGAATCCTTCAGAGGGTTTGCTATTTCAGGAGACATTCAGGGAATTCAAAGTGCTGTACCAGGAAACGGAAGAGGACAATTAAATGAGATTGAAAGCACAAATAAACTTTTAGAAGCAACACTAAATTATGAACTGCAATTCGAAAATTCAAAGTTAGATGCATTAATTGGATATTCTTATCAGGAATTCGATCGCGAGGGCATCAATGTGAATGGCTGGGGATTTGAAGATATGAGTATGGCCGCAATGATTGATGACCTTGACAGGTCCAGAATGGTCATTGAAGATGCTATCCAGGGATCTTATCAACAATATGGCTATGACACCAACGGATTTTTTGTGAACAGGTTATTCCCTGAGGTTGCGACAGACAGGCCTTCAGATCCCGGAGGAATTAACGTTAATGCGGTGGCAGGAGATTCCTTCCACACCACAGACGAATTACAATCCTTTTTTGGAAGGGTGAATTACAGCATAGCCGAAAAATATTTATTTACAGGAACCCTTAGAGCAGATGGTTCTACCCGGTTTGGGGGAAACAACAAATACGGTTATTTCCCTTCCGGGGCGTTCGCATGGCAATTGGGAGATGAGGATTTCATTCCTGAAACTTTTTCAACCCTAAAACTAAGATTGGGATATGGAGTTACAGGAAACCAGGAAATTCCATACAACCTGTACACTCCTCGCGATCGTTTTGGGGGAATTGGAATTAGTGATGCAGGGCTTATAAATGTTCCCGGAACTGGCCAGGTAACGTTCAGGAATGAAGATCTTAAATGGGAGACCACTTCGCAGGCCAATATTGGTCTTGATTTTGGTTTCATGGAGAACCGTCTAAAAGGGAGTCTTGACTTGTACCATAAGAAAACTACAGATTTACTTTTCCAAACCTTCTCCGCCCAACCGGCAGCACAAGATTTCGTATGGGAAAATCTTGATGCTAACGTTATTAACAAAGGGGTGGAGCTCTATCTTGATTACGATCTTTTCCGTGGGGAAGATTTTTATTGGAATCTTGGCTTTAACATCTCTTATAATGACAATATGGTAGAAGATTTTACGGGAAGTGTGCAAACCGGTGCCATTAACGGGCAGGGTCTTACCAATGCCTACGCCCAGTTATTAGCCGGAGGACAGCCACTGTTTTCCTACTATCTAAGAGAATTTGGTGGTTTTGATGAAAATGGCCAGACGATCTATCCTAACGGAGATGTACAAACCTTCGTGGGAAAAAGTGCACTACCTACCACGAACCTTGGGTTTTCTACCCGTGTAGAGTATGGCAACTGGGATCTTTCTGCGTTTTTGGCTGGACAATTTGGCTTCTACGTATATAACAACACTGAGAATGCTTTCTTTACCGCAGGTGCGCTTAATTCAGGCTCAAATGTAATTGAAAGCGTTATAGGAAATGGAGAAGCTGTAAACAATGCTCCTGATGTTTCAACGCGTTTCCTGGAAAAAGGTGATTTCTTGAGGCTTCAAAATGCTACTCTTGGATATAATTTTGAAATTGACGAAGACAGTTTCCTCAATTCCTTCCGAGTAAGTGTAACCGGGCAAAACCTGTTCCTCATTACAGATTACTCCGGTTTAGACCCCGAAGTAAATACCGACAAATCATTAAACGGCATACCTACTGCGGGTATTGAATATACTGCTTATCCAAGGGCAAGAACAGTTACCTTAGGATTAAACGTATCATTTTAACAAAAAAGAACTATGAAAATTAATTATATCAAATCATCGATTATTCTTGGGGCCATACTCAGCTTAACAGCCTGTACCGACCTGGAGCTCGAAGAAACAGATTCTATCTTTCGCGAAGATACTGGTGGTGAATTCTCTGGTGTCAGTGATGTCCCTTCAGCATTGGCAAATAACTACAATGCAATAAGAGACCAACTAAACACCCAGGAAAATTTATATGCACTACAGGAAGTAACCACCGATGAGATGTTGGTACCTACAAGAGGAACCGACTGGGGTGATAATGGACTATGGCGTAGCCTTCATCAGCATACTTGGGATGCGAATCACCAGTTCTTGCTCAATTCCTGGAACAATAACAACAGGAACGTCTTCAATCTTTCTGAGATCATAGCTCCCGAAAGTAACGCTAACGCACAACAAGTTGCTGAAGCAAAGTTCCTAAGGGCATTTAGCATGTTCTGGGTAATGGACCTTTTTGGGCAGGTACCTTTTAGAGAAGTTGATGAAGGTGCAGATGTGGATCCAAAAGTAATGAGTAGAGCAGAAGCTTTTGATTTCATTATGCAGGACCTGAACGACGCACTTCCTAATCTTCCGGAGGCAACACCAGGACCCGATGCCAATTTCGCCAGCAAGTCTGCTGCGCATTACCTAATGGCCAAAATGTTACTAAATAAGCATGTGTATATGGGAAATGCCGAAGCTGCCATTGAAGATATGAATGCTGTAATTGGTCACATAGATGAAATTTCTGCAGCAGGATTTGGTCTTCAAAATGGATTTTTTGAGATTTTTGAACCCACCGTGGATTCAGAAACCATTTGGTATACCAATACCGGAGTTGGCTCCAGAATATGGAATGGTCTGCATTACAACCAGGGTGCTGTTGGACAGCCCGCCGGTGGATGGAATGGATTCTCCACCCTTGCAGAATTTTATGAACTGTTCGAAGGCCCGGCAGACAGTAATCATCCTAATGTAGGACAGGAAGAACGCCGTGGTTTTGTACCTTTTGAAGGAACCACCGTGAGCGCGGCAGAAGGTTTCTTTGAAGGCAATAATGATGCAGATAACGATGGTTTTATTGATGGATCAGATATTGGGCTCGGATTCCTGTATGGACAACAATATGAACTGGATGGAACCATGACAGAAGATAGGGCAGGTCAACCTCTTTTCTACACTAAAGAATTACCCGGTCTTGTAGGAAACCCTGAAAATTCAGGAATAAGAGTATTGAAATACCACCCATCCAACGGTGCCTATGCCGAACATATGATCCTCTTTAGATATGCAGATGCACAATTAATGAAAGCCGAAGCTGTGATGCGTGGTGGAAGTGCCGAAAAATCTGCGCTTGAGCTTGTAAATGAACTTAGGATTTTAAGACAGGCAACTCCGCTGTCCTCTCTAACCGAACAAGATATGCTAGATGAAAGAGGAAGAGAACTTTATAATGAAATGTGGAGAAGACAGGATCTTATAAGATTTGGTCAATTCACGGATGAATACTCATTTAAACCGGAATCTGAAGCCTATAGGGTACTTTTCCCAATTCCTACCACAGCTCTTACTTCTAATCCAAATTTAGTGCAGAACGAAGGATACTAGTAGATCCCTTGATAATAAGAAGAGGCTTAAGAATTTTTCTTAAGTCTCTTTTTTTTATACCCTACTTTAGATTTTTCTTTTAAATTGTGAAAGAAACCCCAAAGGCTCAAAGTTATATTCATGTCAATAAGTACCTCCATACATATATGGTTCCGAAGAACCGTTTTACCCGTCGCTTTCTCGGCTTTGCTGATTTCCTGTTCAAATTCTGAAGAGAATTCAAAAGATCCTGAAGTCGCAAAGGAATACTTCTTCACAAAATTAAATACTTCAGAAACAGGCATTAATTTCACAAATCATGTGCAAAATGAAAAAGATTTTAACATTTTTAAATACAGGAATTTTTACAACGGTGCCGGTGTTGGCATAGGTGATATCAATAATGACGGACTGCCTGATATTTACCTTACTTCAAACATGGGTAAGAATAAACTTTACCTCAACAGAGGTAATTTTAAATTTGAAGATATTACAGAGAATTCCCGTACGGGTGGAGAACGCTCCTGGTCTACAGGTGTTACAATGGTTGATATCAATCACGACGGATTTTTAGATATCTATGTTAGTAACGCCGGAAATGTTGAAGGGGATGACCGCCACAATGAACTTTTCGTTAATAATGGAGATTTGACCTTTACAGAAATGGCTCCGGAATACCAATTGGATGAAGATGGATTCACCACCCATGCTGCATTTTTTGATTATGATAACGATGGCGACCTCGATGCTTATATCCTTAATAACAGCTTCATTCCCGTTTCCAGCTTAGGGTACACTAACAAAAGAGATATTAGGAGCGAAAAATGGAACCTTCCTGAAGTTTTTAAAGGTGGCGGCGATAAACTGCTTCAAAACAACAACGGAAAATTTCAGGATGTAAGCGAAGTAGCAGGAATATACGGCAGTTTAATAGGTTTTGGATTGGGAGTAACTGTTGGTGATGTCAATAATGATCTTCTTCCGGATATTTATGTTTCCAATGATTTTTATGAAAGGGATTATCTGTATATCAACCAGGGTGATGGAACTTTTAAGGAAGAAATAAAGAATTTCATTTCCCACCTTAGCCTTTCCTCCATGGGTGCAGACATGGCCGATATTAACAACGACGGGCATCCTGAGATCTTCGTTACAGATATGCTCCCCGAAAATGATGAACGACTTAAAAATACCAGTGAATTTGAAAGGTATGATTTCTATAAAAGAAAAGTAGACCATGATTTTTACCATCAATACATGCAAAACACGCTGCAGCTGAACAATGCTGACAATAGCTTCTCTGAAATAGCATTTTACAGTGGGGTTGCCCAAACCGACTGGAGTTGGGGAGCACTTATTTTTGACATGGATAATGACGGTTATAAGGATATCTACGTGAGCAACGGAATCTACCATGACCTTACAAATCAGGATTTCATGGACTTTTTTGCCAATGAAATCCTTCAGGAGATGGTTTTAACCGGAAAAAAGAAAGAATTTGATTTTATCCTTAATAAAATGCCGAGTACTCCTGTATCTAATTATGCTTTTAGGAACAATCAGGATCTCAGCTTTTCAAATGAAACCGAAAAATGGGGTTTTTCAGAACCTAGTTTTTCAAACGGTTCAGCTTATGGCGATCTTGACAACGATGGAGATCTTGATCTAATCGTAAACAACGTCAACCAGGAGCTTTTTGTCTACAGGAACAATGCTGAAAAAGAAACAGCTCATAATTACCTCAAATTACATCTAAAAGGTACCGGTAAAAACCCATTTGGTGTTGGTAGCAAGGTCAGGCTCCACGTAGGTGAAAAGGTGATTACTCAAGAACTTATTCCCACCCGCGGCTTTCAGTCTTCAATTTCGTATGAGCTCGTTTTTGGTCTTGGAGAAAATAAAAAAATAGATTCCCTTCAGGTTATATGGCCCAACCAGATGCAAGAGACCAAAATTGATATTGAAGCGAATCAGGTTTTGGTACTGGATCAAAAGGAAGCTACTCAAAAGTATAGAATTCCTCACCTTCAGAAACAAAAACTTTTGACCACCTTAAATCATAATCTGCCGGCGCATGAAGAAGATAATTATGTAGATTTTGATTACGAAGGCCTTATTAATAAAATGTTGTCGCGGGAAGGCCCGGCCATTGCAGTTGCCGACATCAACAGCGACGGAAATGAAGATATTTTTATGGGAGGTGCACGTAACAATGCTGCACGCATTTATTTAAACAACGGTCATGGCTCCTATAAGGAAATTGCCAATGATGCTTTTGAAAAAGATGCCACTTTTGAAGATACCCATGCTGCTTTTGCCGATATCAATGGTGACGGACGTTTGGATTTAATTGTGGCTTCTGGCGGAAACAACAGGTATGCTGATAAAGATCTTTACCAAACAAGAATCTACCTGAATAAAAATAATGGCAGGTTTTCAGCTTCTGAAGAAAATATTCCTTCAACAGGTCACAATACAGCTGTCATAGCTCCCTACGATTTTGATCAGGATGGCGATATAGATCTTTTTATTGGTGCCAGGAGTGTCCCCGGGATTTATGGAATTGACCCGCAACACCAGCTGCTAGAAAATGATGGTTCGGGGAGGTTTTCTAATGTCACAGAAGCAAGAGCATATGAGCTTACACAGGCAGGAATGATCACCAAAGCCACCTGGGAAGATATTGACGGAGACCATCGAAATGATCTTGTCACGGTTGGAGACTGGACTTCTCCAAAGATTTTTCTGAATAAAGAAGAAGGTTTAGTCCCGTTCAAAACTTCTTTGGGAAATCTTACAGGTTCCTGGACCGGTTTGGCTGCTAAAGATCTCAACAACGACGGAAGAATAGACCTTATTCTGGGAAACAGGGGCACCAATTCTTTCTACAACCCAAAGGAGAAGGAACCCGTAAAATTGTATGTCAACGATTTTGACAACAACGGTACTATAGAACAAATCTCCACGCAACCAATAAACGGAAAAGACGTGCCTATTCATTTGCGCCGGGAGCTCTCAGGGCAAATAGTATCTCTGAAAAAACAAAACCTTAAGTTTTCTGAATACGCCACAAAGGCTGTAGATGACCTTTTTCCGAAGGAAATTCTGGAAAATTCCATTGTTCGGGAAGCATCCACTTTTAAAAGTGTGATAGCCTACAATAATGGTGACGGAACATTTGCAATTGAAGAATTGCCTGCTGAAGTACAATTTTCATGTATTTATGCAATAGCAACGCTTGACAATAAAAATGGTCAAAAAGACATTTTAATGGCAGGAAATAATTTCGACCTGAAACCCCAGTTTTCAAGAATGGATGCCAATCATGGAATCCTGCTCACTAAAAATTCTGCAGGAAAATATGTGGTGAGAAATTCAGCAGAAAGCGGTTTTAGAGTAAAAGGGCAGGTAAGAGAATTACAGGTTTTTAAAAACAGGAATGGCAAAAAATACGTTTTCGCAGCTATTAATAATGAAACACCTAAAATATTTAGTCTCGATGAGGAGAATTATTAATCTTGTCCTACTGGTGACTATTTTTTCAGGCTGTTCAGAAGAAAAGGGAAAGCTCATGTTTACGAGTGTTCCGGCATCAGTTTCCAAATTAGATTTTTCCAACAAGCTTACCCAAACCAATGCGCTTAATATTCTTGACTACCTCTACTACTACAATGGCGGAGGCGTAGCCATTGGAGATATCAACAATGACGGACTGGAAGATATATATTTCACCGGAAACCAGGTTTCAAACAAACTTTTCCTGAACAAAGGAAACATGCAGTTTGAAGATATTACTGAAATGGCAGGCGTAGCAGGAAAGTCCGACTGGAACACGGGCGTTGTTATGGCCGATGTCAATGGAGACAATTATCTCGACATATATGTCACTGCTGTGGTTGGAATAAATGGCTTGAGAGGCCGCAATGAGCTCTTCATCAACAACGGCGACAATACTTTTACCGAGACTGCCGAAGCCTACAATCTTGACTTTTCAAATTACTCATCAAATTCAGCATTTTTTGATTATGACAATGACGGCGATTTGGATATGTACCTGCTCAATCATGCCGTGCACACCGTGAACTCGTATGGCCCTGCCGAAAAAAGAAATACCCGAAAAGAAGAGAGCGGCGATAAATTGTTGAGAAACGACAATGGTTTCTTTACAGATGTTAGCGAAGAAGCGGGTATTTACGGCGGAGCAAACAGTTATGGACTGGGCCTCGCCACTGCCGATTTTAACAACGACGGGTTTACAGACATTTACGTGAGTAACGATTTTCATGAAGATGATTATTACTACATCAATAACGGCGACGGCACCTTTTCTGAAAAACTAAAGGAAAAATTCGGTCACGTAAGCCGCTTTTCGATGGGCAGTGACGTGGCTGATGTGAATGCCGATGGTTATATGGATATCTTAACCCTGGACATGCTTCCGCAGGAAGAAAAAGTTTTAAAATCATCTATGGGCGACGATCCGTTTGATTTACATAACATGAAAATTGAGCGACTCAATTACCACCACCAGTACACCCGCAACATGCTGCAGGTTAACAGGGATGGGATATATTTTCAGGAAACAGGACTTTTAAGCGGCCTCGCAGCTACAGACTGGAGCTGGTCTGCCCTTTTTGCAGATTACGACCAGGATGGCACGCAGGATGTTTTCATTGCCACCGGAATACCAAAACGTCCCAATGACCTGGATTACATTAAATACGTTTCAAGTGAACAGATCAGGACAAAAATAACCACTACCAAACTTGTAGACCAGAAAGCACTTGACAAAATGCCTTCGGGAGCTGTGCATAACTACCTTTTGCGTGGGGGAAAAGATTTAAGGTTTATAGACAAATCTGGCGAATGGATTTCACGTGATTCCATCATTTCTACCGGTGCTGCCTATGCAGATCTCGACAATGACGGGGACCTTGATATTGTCACCAATAATATAAATCATCCGGCTACTCTTTACCGCAACGACCTCAACAACTTTTCTTCTTATTTAAAATTACGTTTTGATCATCCCGCACCAAATACCTTTGGGATTGGAACTAAGGTATTTACCTACAGCAACGGCGACAAACAACAGGCAAGACAGTTATATACATCCCGGGGATTTCAATCCTCCTCTTCTCCTCTCCTCCACTTTGGGTTTGAGGAAGGTCAAAAAGCAGATTCCCTGCTTATCATTTGGCCAGACAACACTTTTCAGGTAGAAAGAAACATTCCGCTGAATGAGACACTGGTAATCAAACCGAATCCAGGAGCCCAAAAAGTGGATTTTCAAAGCCTTTTTCCGAAGCGGAAAAATTGGTTTCAGAAAATTGATGCTGTTGAAGGAATGGATTTTGTTCATGAAGAAAATTCCTATGTAGATTTTAACCGGCAGAAACTCATTCCTTATCGAATCTCTGACCGCGGGCCGGCAGTAGCTGTAAAGGACCTGAATGGTGACGGAAAAGAAGATATTTTCTTCGGAAACTCAAAATGGAAATCTGCCAGAGTTTATCTACAAACCCGTAATGGGTTTAAAGAGCAAGAATTTTCCACACTTAAGAACGACTCCATTAGCGAAGATGTAGCTGTAATTATTGAAGATTTCAATTCAGATTCCAAAAATGACATTTTTGTAGTCTCTTCAGGAGGTGAATTTTCGGGAGAAAGTGAGGCGCTGCTGGACAGATTGTATATTTCCGGCAACGGGGATTTTAAAAAGAGAGCTCTTCCCTCCTATTTTCAAAATGGTTCCGTCGTTCGTGCCGCAGACTATGACAAAGATGGGAAAAAAGACATTTTTGTGGGAGGCGGTGCCGTCTCAAGCGATTTCGGGAATATTCCAAATTCTTATTTACTAAAAAACAACGGCGATAACTTCTCCATAATTGAAAATTTGGCACTTCAAAAAGCAGGAATGGTGACCGATGCCGTCTGGACAGATTTTGACAATGATGGCTGGGAAGATCTAATCGTTGTGGGAGAATGGATGGCTCCTCAATTCTTCAGAAACGATGAAGGCAGTTTGAAAAAGGTCACTTCTGAAGTGATTTCTGAAAAGCTGAAAGGTTTATGGCAAAGCATCATTCCCTTTGACATTAATAAAGATGGAAAAATGGATTATCTGGTTGGAAACTGGGGAACCAATACCAAATTCACAGCTTCCGAAGAATATCCGCTGAAAATGTACTATTCAGACTTTGACAAAAATGGCAGTACAGAGACTATTCTCGCCTATGCCAAAAATGGCAAATATTATCCTGTTTTGGGACTCGATGAACTTAGCAGTCAACTGTCTTTTCTACGTAAAAAGTTCCCTTCCTATACAGAGTTTGCAGGAAAAACCATTCAGGAAATCTTTGATGAGCAGCAAATTAAAAACTCCAAAGTTTTAGAAATTAGCACTTTATCATCTGGATATTTGCTGAATCAAGACGGAAAGTTTAAATTTAAAGCCTTTAAAACGCCTTTACAGGTAGCTCCAATAACAAGTTTTCTAAGAGCAGATTTTAATGGAGACTCCCAAGAGGAAGTAATGGCAGCAGGGAATTATTTTGGCGTAACCCCATACCATGGTAGGTTTGATGGGCTTGCGGGAAATATAATCACTGCAGACGGAAATATCATGGAAGGCAGTGAACTGGGAATTAATTTCACCCAAAAAGCGGTGAGGCATCTGGATATAATTAACATGAGGGACAGCAGGTATCTAATGGTTACTTTCAATAACCGTAAACCTGAATTTTATAAAATTTTGAAAGAATGAAACGCATTTTTCAATTTGTGCTTGTAATTACTCTTTTTGCCGGCTGTGCAAAAGAGGAAAAACATATTGAGGTCACGGCACAGGATTATCACAATGCGGTAGACAGGATTACAGATATCATGGTCCACGATATCTTTTCACCGCCCGTGGCCAGCAGGATCTACGCCTATTCGAACATTGCCTCTTACGAGATCATTGCAGCAAACAATCCATCTTTTGAATCTTTTGCATCCACCTATAAAGATTTTACGCCCATTCCTCCAGCAGATGCTTCAAAGCAGGTCAACATCAAGCTGGCTGCCCTTATGGCTCAGCTGGAAATTGGTAAACATTTGATCTTTTCAGAAGAGAGTATTATAAAATACCAGGACAGTCTGTACAGTATCTGGAAAGGCCAAAATGAACAAAGTTTTCTTGATTCTCAGGAATATGCTATGCAGGTGACAGGTGAACTTAAAGAATGGATCCATAAAGATAATTATAAGGAAACGCGCACCATGCCCAAATTTTCGGTGTATTCAGAAGATCCTTCGAGATGGCAGCCCACGCCACCTACTTACATGGATGGAATTGAACCGCATTGGGAAAAAATAAGAACATTTGCCATTGATTCTGCTTCGCAATTTCGGCCACTGCCGCCACCTGAATTCTCTATGGAAGAAAATACCGTTTTCTATGAGGAACTACTCGAAGTTTTTAACGTGCGAAATGAAATGGATAAAACGGGAGATACATCCGAAGAGATTAAAGTAGCTCGTTTCTGGGATTGTAATCCATACGTTTCTACCCAAAGAGGCCATCTTATGTTTGCTACCAAGAAAATAACTCCCGGTGGCCACTGGATTGGGGTTTGCAAAATTGCCGCAAAAAAGAGCAACCTGAATTTTGAAGAAACCTCGTATGCCTACGCTGCTACTTCTATTGCCATTGCCGACGGGTTCATTTCCTGCTGGAAAGAAAAGTACAGAAGTGAGCTCGTGCGACCTGAAACTCTTATAAATAAATATGTCGATGAAAATTGGAGTCCGGTGCTGCAAACCCCACCCTTTCCCGAATATCCAAGCGGACATTCGGTAGTTTCAGGAGCGGCAGCCACCGTGCTCACCCAGCTGTTTGGTGATAATTTTTATTATCAAGACGACACCGAAGTTCCTTACGGCTTACCGGTAAGAAGTTTCTCCTCCTTCAACCAGGCGGCTGAAGAAGCAGCCATTAGCCGACTTTACGGTGGTATTCATTATCGTACTGCCATAGAACAGGGACTTGTCCAAGGTCGGGAATTAGGCTCCTTTGTGGTAAATGATCTTAAAGTAGAAAACTTACGCCAACCTACAGCAGGATTGTAATGGCGAATAAAAATTTTGCTGCAATACTGCTTTTTTTACTTTTTGCCATTCTTTGTTGCTGGTTTTTTCTGTTAGAGAAAGGTGCCTACACAACAAGCTTCACAACTTCCTCAGCACCCGGTGTGGTGTATGAAAAAGTGTTAAACTGGAAGTTTAGAAAATTTCAGGAGGTAGAAATAGTAGAAAAAATGCCATTCTACAATATCAGGCAGAAGTTAGATTTTAGAAAAGATTCCACTTTTCTGGACTGGAGTTTTATTCCATTGAATGATTCTATAACACAGGTGGAACTAAAGGCAATATCGGCTAATCCTTCTTTTGAAAATAGATTGAAAATGCTATTCAAAAATGACAAATTGGAAGAAGGTTTAGAAACTGAACTTGCGCAACTGCAGGAAACCCTTATTTCAGATAAAGAACTTTACTCTGTTCAGGTCAATGGGGAAACCACTTCTCCCGCAAGTAACTGCGCCTGTATTTCGCTGAACAGCAAAACTGACGGAAAAGCTTTTAAAATGATGGCCAGTATAGACCATCTTTCTGATTTTGTTTTGGAAAATAATCTGGAAACAACAGGACGGCCCCGCGTAATTATCCAAAAATGGAATATAAAAAAGGATTCTATAGCATTTGATTTCTGTTTTCCCGTGCTGGCGGAAAAGCAACCTCAGCACCCATTAATTTTTTTCAGAAATATTCCTGCCGTGCTCTCGCTTAAAGCCACTTTTAGAGGAAATTATATGTTTTCACACCTCGCCTGGTATGAATTATTAAATTATGCTGAAAGAAATGGCTACGAAGTACAACCTCTCCCGCAGGAAATCTTTTACGATAATCCTGAGCTGGGAGGAGATTCACGAAATTGGAAAGCTGAAATTTTCTTTCCGTTAAAGCAATAGAAGAGGATGTCTAAAAAGTAATTTTTAGACTATCTTTTATGGGTAGATATTTAAAGGATGGTTTTTTTTTACTTGGGTGGCTTTGATCTAAGTTTAGGAAAAGATTAGTATAACCTTCTCTTGGTTATACTAATCTTTTTGAGGTTATGTGCCATGGCTATTAGCCCTCTTTCGGAGGTTCCTTTCTCACCTCACTCTAAGTATAAACCGTTTATTGTTGATAGAGGCTTGTAAACTGTACCCGGGCTTTAGCTGCCCATTTTGCATATGATCATCCTTTATGCCAAAAAGGTGGCATCGGGATCTGTCTTGCTGTAGCTGTTCCACTTACCTAAGATAGCTTCCTACTAATTGTACTTCTGCAGGTTCTTTGGCCAGTTCTTTTTGGCATAATTCAGCTTTTGCTTAACTTTTCATCAATCTTCTTGTCCTTCAATTCTTCATTGATGGTATAAATGGCTTGTGCTACTTTTTCAGGATCGATCTCTTCAAAGTTGGCCTGATTAGGAAGCATTTGTTCTTCAGCATAAATTTTCTCCACATAAAACCAGAGTTCTTTGATCTGTTTTCTGATTCGCTCTTTATTGGTCTTAATAGATTTGCCCCACACAAAGGTCTATCGGTTGGCATTGGCCTCTATCTTAGTGTCATCCATATACAACTCCTTAAGATGAACTTCTCCTTTAATCTTTTGTCACTAAAGTCATTGATGGTGTTGTGATCAAGCTTGCTCTGTCTGCTAAGCCACATATAATGAACATTCTCTTGCAGGGCCTGCTCTATTTCTTAGGAATAAAACAGCTCCTGCACATTAAATCTTTCATAGGTACCAGTAAAAACGCAGTAATGATCCAAATATGGACAGCATTGATCACTTTACTTGTTTTATAGGCACTAAAAGCGATGGACAAACACCAAGGGTATTTATCAAACCTGGTGGCCATTATAAGGTTGAACTTGTTTGTAAAGGAGGAACTGCAAAAATGGCTCGACCACCCTTTTCAAGATCATTCAACGCCACATGGGAAGATTGTACAGGGGGATCCTATTTTAAAAAAGGATAAAAAACAGGCTCAAGACCAGTGAAAATAGTAAATTTATTCCATTCTAAAAACGTTTAGGACAGGATTGAAATCAAATCTAAATTTTATACCCGGCTATCGTGTTTATGGCTCCAGTTGACGCTTTCTCGAACATTTCACTACCTTCAGTATTTTCAGATAATATGGTGCTACAGCGCAATTCTGAAGTCAAAATCTGGGGTTGGGCAAAACCTGGCGAAGTGGTAAAAATTTCGACCACCTGGGCCGGCGATACGCTTCAAACTACAGTAGGAAAGAATGGAAAATGGGAGATCATGCTTCCCACTCCCGATATTAAAGGTCCGCAGGAAGTTAGTATTACAGGTTATAATACCGTAGTGCTCAAAAATGTGCTTTTAGGAGAGGTTTGGCTGGTGAGCGGCCAGTCTAATATGGAATGGACTGCAGCTGCCGGAATAGACAATGCCAAAGCTGCTATTGCAGATGCAGAGAATGACCAGATTCGTTTCTTCACGGTATTGAATAGAATTGCCTCCTACCCTCAACAGGATCTCGATGGGAGCTGGGTAGCCAGTACACCCAAGACCATGAAATACTTTAGTGCAGTGGCCTATTTCTTCGGAAAAAAGATCAATAAAGAACTTGGTGTACCGGTGGGACTTATCAACTCCAGCTGGGGCGGTACTCCGGCCGAAGTATGGATGCCTTCTAAAGTAATAGAAAATAGTGAAGAATTGACTGAAGCAGCCAAAATGCTCCCCAATACAGAATGGAAACCACGTGATCCAGGCCTGCTCTATAATGCAATGATTGCCCCTTTGGTACCATTTGAACTTGCCGGCGTGCTATGGTACCAGGGAGAATCAAATACAGATAACGCCGATCATTATGAGCAAATATTTTGGGCGCTTATCAATTCCTGGCGTCAAAAATGGCATAAAGAACTTCCGTTTTTCTATGCCCAAATTGCGCCCTATGAGTATGGTGATAATTTTTGGGGAGTGAAAGTGAGAGATGCCCAGCGCAGGGTGCTTAAAATGCCGAAAACAGGAATGGTGATGACCAGTGACATTGGAGACATAAATGACATCCACCCGCGTAACAAGGAAGATGTGGGGCTGCGCTTTGCCGCACTCGCACTAAATGACGTCTACGGAAAAGAAACCGCTGCACACGCCCCGCTTGTATCAAAAATTAATAAAAACAAAAATAAGCTTCAGATAACCTTCTGTAATGCCAAAAAATTAAGCCTGGATAAAGAAAATCCGGCCTCTCAGTTTGAAGTATCAGGAAAAGATGGAAACTTTAAGCTGGTAAAATTCAGCATTAAAAACAATACCATTGAATTGAATGTGAGAGAAATAAAAGAGCCAGTTGAAATCCGCTATTCATGGCGCAACACCGGCACTTCAAACATTTTTAATGAAGCAGGTCTACCAGTCTCCAGTTTTGCTGAAGAAATTGAGTAGGATTACAGTAAAATCTTGAAAAACATTTACCTTCACAGGGTTTAAATTAAATATAGTTAATGAAGATTCTCTACACTTTTTGTGCTGTAATTATCATGTTCAGCATTTCGGGAAAAGCCCAGGAAAACAATTTGATTGCCGAAGGCGCCGAAGTAAAACTGGTGGCCGATGGTTTTGAATTTACTGAAGGTCCTGCTGTCGATGCCCAGGGCAACGTTTATTTCACCGATCAACCTAACAATAAAATTTACAAATGGTCTGCAAATGACGGGCAGGTCACAGTTTTCATGGAAGAATCGGGTAGAGCCAATGGTCTTTACTTTGATGCCGAAGGTTACCTCTATGCCGCTGCCGATAAATATTCGGAACTATGGCAAATAAGCCCTGATAAAGAAATAAAAGTGCTGCGGGATAATTTTAGAGGCCAAAGGTTAAACGGACCTAACGACCTTTGGGTTGCACCGGACGGGGGGATATTTTTAACCGATCCTTTTTACCAGCGACCTTACTGGAGTCACAGCAAACAACCTATAAAAGAGCAACGGGTCTATTACATGACTCCCGATAAAAGAGGCTTTTTTATGGCCGCAGACAGTCTTGTTAAACCTAACGGCCTTATTGGAACGCCCGATGGTCAATCTCTTTACGTGGCCGATATTGAAGACAACAAAACCTGGAAATACAGTATAGGGAAAGACGGAAAATTAGAAAACAAGACGCTCTTCACCCAAATGGGATCTGACGGAATGACCATAGACGAACAGGGTAATGTCTACCTCACGGGAAACGGCGTAACAGTTTTTAACAGTGCCGGAGAAAAGATACTCCACATTCCCGTAAATAAAGAATGGACGGCTAATGTCACTTTTGGCGGAAAAGACAGAAAGACCCTGTTTATAACAGCAATGGATTCTCTTTTTAGCCTGGAAATGAACGTAACC
>Ga0098069_100238_pt1 | contig 29563 bp, 30 predicted proteins | sample 27_taG_FD_92584 | JGI IMG/M metagenome (GOLD analysis project Ga0098069, IMG submission 92584) | Marine viral communities from Cariaco Basin, Caribbean Sea - 27_WHOI_OMZ | ecosystem: Environmental > Aquatic > Marine > Oceanic | place: Caribbean Sea: Cariaco Basin | collected 2014-11-09
CCAAATTCGCCTGGAAGCCAATTCTTGGTGCGGTAAGAACTCGTGAAGAGTCTATTAATGAGGCTCTTGCTTCTGCTGAAGATGCGCGTAAAGAGATGCAAAATCTAAAAGCAGATAACGAAAAGTTGTTACAGGAAGCTCGTGCTGAAAGGGATGAGATTCTTAAAAAAGCACGTCAGTTAAAAGAAAAGATGATTTCTGAAGCTGAAGGTGATGCGCAGAAAAAAGCTGATAATATTGTAGCTAAGGCTAAAGAGAGCATAGAAATGGAAAAGCGTGCAGCTATGGCCGATATTAAAAACCAGGTAGCTACACTTTCTATAGAAATTGCTGAAAAAGTAATTGGAAAAGAATTGTCTACCGAGGAGAAGCAACATCAGATGATTGATAAGATGTTGAACGATGCTACCTTAAACTAAGAAGTAATGAAAGGAACCAGGGCAGCACAACGTTACGCCAAAGCAATTTTAGACTTGGCAAAAGAGAAAAGCACTGCAGATATCGTTTTTACTGATATGCAACAGATTTCTCAAACTATCGCAAAAAGTGAAGATCTTTCGGCTATGCTTAAAAGTCCGGTTGTAAATTCAACGGTTAAAAAAGCCAGTTTAAGAGAGATTTTTAAAGATGCGGGAGAAATTACCCAGGGAGCTTTTGATGTGCTTGTTGAAAATGGAAGAATTAATATTCTTGATTTAGTAGCGAAAAATTATATTGTTCGTTACAATACAATGAATCGTTCTCAGGAAGCTGTAGTAACTTCAGCAGTTCCTTTAACTGCAGAGCTTGAAGAAAAGATTTTAGCTAAGGTTAAGGAATTAACCGGGACCGGTGCGAAGATTAAAAATGTTGTCAATAAAGATATTATAGGAGGTTTTGTTTTAAGAGTTGGAGATCTGCAATACGATGCCAGCGTATCCCGAAACCTTAATAGGCTAAAAAGGGAGTTGAAGACAAACTCATATATTTCATCTATATAAATGCCCATAATGGGCTTGCAAAAAGTTAATAAAAACCGTCACGCAATTATCGTGGCATTTTATCTTAAATAATTATGGCAGAAGTAAATCCTGCTGAAGTATCAGCAATATTAAAGAAACAATTATCAGGTTTTGAAAGCGGAGCCTCTTTGGACGAGGTGGGAACTGTACTTACTGTTGGTGATGGTATCGCTAACGTTTACGGTTTGGCAAACGCACAATACGGGGAATTGGTTCAGTTTGAAAGCGGCCTTGAAGGAATGGTTTTAAACCTTGAGGAAGACAATGTAGGTATCGTATTATTAGGACCTTCTAAAGATGTTAGAGAAGGGTCTGTGGTAAAAAGAACCGAAAGAATTGCTTCTATCAACGTAGGTGAAGGAATTGTTGGTCGTGTAGTAGATACTTTAGGAAATCCTATAGATGGTAAAGGTGATATTGAAGGGGAAACTTTTCAGATGCCATTAGAGCGTAAGGCGCCTGGTGTAATTTACCGTCAGCCGGTAAGTGAACCAATGCAAACAGGAATCAAATCTATTGATGCAATGGTACCTGTGGGTAGAGGGCAGCGTGAGCTTGTGATTGGTGACCGTCAGACCGGTAAAACTACCGTTTGTATTGACACCATTCTTAACCAAAAAGAATTTTACGATGCAGGGGAACCTGTACACTGTATATATGTTGCAATTGGGCAAAAAGCTTCAACTGTAGCAGGTATTGCAAAAGTACTTGAAGATAAAGGTGCAATGAAATATACTACCATTGTAGCTGCAAACGCTTCAGATCCTGCTCCTATGCAGGTTTATGCCCCTTTTGCAGGTGCTGCTATTGGTGAGTACTTTAGAGATACTGGTCGTCCTGCTTTGATTATCTATGATGACCTTTCTAAGCAAGCCGTTGCATACCGTGAGGTATCTTTGCTTTTACGTCGCCCACCGGGACGTGAAGCTTACCCTGGAGATGTTTTCTTCTTACACTCAAGATTATTGGAGCGTGCTGCAAAAGTTATAGATGATAACGATATTGCACAGAATATGAACGATCTTCCTGATTCTCTTAAAGGAAAAATAAAAGGAGGAGGTTCTTTAACTGCGCTTCCAATTATTGAAACACAGGCAGGAGACGTTTCAGCATATATCCCAACCAACGTAATTTCTATTACCGATGGTCAGATTTTCTTAACTTCAGATTTATTTAACTCTGGTGTTCGTCCTGCAATTGATGTTGGTATTTCTGTATCTCGTGTAGGTGGTTCGGCGCAAATTAAGTCGATGAAGAAAGTTGCTGGTACTTTAAAATTAGACCAGGCACAATATCGTGAACTTGAAGCCTTTGCTAAGTTCGGTTCAGATCTAGATCCTACTACTTTAAGAGTTATTCAAAAAGGTAAACGTAACGTGGAAATCCTTAAGCAGGCTGAAAACGATCCTTACCCGGTAGAAGACCAGATCGCAATTATTTATGCAGGTTCTAAGAACTTGCTAAAAGATGTGCCGGTAGAGAAAGTGAAGGAATTTGAAAAAGACTACCTGGAATATCTTAACGCTAAGCATAGAGATATGCTAGATACGCTAAAAGCCGGTAAATTAACCGATGAGGTTACAGATACCTTAGTTTCAGTAGCGAAAGAGCTTTCAGCTAAGTATAAAAAATAGTATTGAGTATTGAGCTTAGAGCAGTTAGAAACTTAAATTCATATTTAAACTTTAAATAAAATATAGGTATCGAGTATTTTGTCTAGGATCTAAATACTCGATACTCAATACTAAATAAAATGGCAAACTTAAAAGAATTACGTAGCAGGATTACTTCGGTATCATCAACGATGCAGATTACCAGCGCCATGAAAATGGTGTCGGCAGCAAAGTTGAGCAGGGCTCAGGATGCGATCACGCAAATGAGACCTTATTCTGAAAAATTAACCCAGCTGTTACAGGATTTAAGTGCAACCCTGGATGATGATACCAGTAGCAAATACGCCGAAGAACGCGAAGTGAAAAATGTGTTGATGGTAGCTATATCTTCTAATAAGGGCTTGGCGGGTGCTTTTAATACTAATATTGTAAAGGCCGTTAAGTATAAAGCTAAGAACGATTACGATTCTAAAAAGATAGATCTTTACACGCTTGGTAAAAAAGCCAATGATGTTCTTAAAAAGGACTACGAGGTTTATAAGAATAACAATGCAATTTACGACGACCTTTCTTTTGAAAACGTATCAGAAATTGCAGAAGAATTAATGCAGCTGTTTTTAGACGAAAAGTACGACAAGATCGTATTGGTGTACAACCAGTTTAAGAATGCAGCTACACAAATTGTACAGCACGAACAATTCTTGCCTATAGAACAATTTGAAACGGAAGAAGAAAAGCAACTCGATTACCTTTTTGAACCTTCAAAGATCGAAATTGTAAAAGAGCTTATTCCTAAATCTCTAAAAATGCAATTGTTTAAAGCATTAAGAGATTCTTTCGCTTCAGAGCACGGTGCCCGTATGACGGCGATGCACAAAGCAACCGATAATGCAAAAGAACTTCGTGACGATCTTAAGTTGTCTTACAACAAAGCCAGACAGGCTTCTATTACCAACGAAATTCTTGAGATCGTTGGTGGTGCCGAGGCATTGAATGGATAAACCAAAAAATAATATTCCGGAAGTAATTCCGTTCTAAAAACCCGTAAGTTAACTACGGGTTTTTTATTTGGTATGCGTTTTGTTTTTGTACTTTTAAACAACAAACTTTCTATTATGAAGAAACTACTATTTTTATTCAGCAGTATATTCGCTCTAACCTTAATTACAGGCTGCGGCAGCAATAAGGAATTACAGGAGCGTGCTCCCGCACAGTTTCAGGATATTTATTATGCACAGGGTGAAAATGGGTTAGATCTCCACATTCCTGTGGCGGTTATTCAGGATAATCGGGTAAGTATGGATAGTGTTTATTTTAGAGGAATGAAATCTCCATTAATTCAGGATAAAGAACAAAGCAACCTCTTTACTGCCAATTTCAGCACTGCAGATGGAATGGATGTGATGAGTTCCGATCCTGCTGAAGAAAACAAAAACAGGGTGCCTCAAAAAACGGAAGAAATGCCCTTTGAGCTTGAAGACGATGAAGCTATTCTCGTGTTTTCTCAAAATGATAAAACCAAGTATTATAAACTAACAGGAATAGAAGCGCAGAACTAATACTTTGTTTCTAAATTATACAGCGATTGAGTACTTTAAAGCGTTTCTTTCAGGATACTATAATTTACGGTTTTGCTACGGTGCTTCCCAGGTTGATGAACTTCATTCTTGTGCCTCTGCACACTGCGGCGCTGAGTACGGGAGATTACGCAATTAATACAACGTTTTATGTTTGGGCAGCGTTTTTTAATGTTATCCTGACTTATGGAATGGAGACCGCTTTTTTTAGGTTTTTCAGTCAGTCTAAGGAAAAAGCTAAAGTATTTTCAACAGCATTTATAACACTCAGTGTAACCACTGTTTTCTTCTTCGTGTTGGTATTTCTTTTCAGGAATTATTTGTTTGGTCTACTGGATCTTGAGCCCTTTTATTTTAATATTCTTTTGGGAATTCTCGCTCTGGACACTCTGGTAGTAGTTCCATTTGCATGGCTGCGGGCCTCAAATAAACCAATAAAATTTGCTAGCGTAAAGATTATTAATATTGTGATAGTGGTTATACTGAATTTGTATTTCCTCTGGTGGGTAAGAAAATTTCCAGGTGCTACCCCTCAAATTATATTGGATAATTATTCTGATGCGGATAAGGTTGGATATATTTTCCTTGCTAATTTAGCTGCAAGTGCAGTTACTTTTTTGATTTTGTTGCCGTATTTTTTCAGGGCAAAAATAGATTTTAGTTTTTCTTTGCTGAAGAAGATGTGGCATTATGGTTGGCCAATTATGGTTGCAGGACTTGCTTTCGTTATAAATGAAAACCTTGATAAATTATTGCTGAAAGATATGCTTTCTGACAAAATTATGGGTGCCTATGCGGGTTGTTATAAGCTTGCTGTGTTTATGACTATTTTCGTTCAGGCTTTTAAACTTGGAGCTGAACCTTTCTTCTTCAATCAGGCTAAGGCAGAAAATGCCAGAAAAACCTATGCTCTTATTCTTACTTATTTCGTAATAGCAGGTAGTTTTATTTTTTTGTTCCTGGTTACTTTTATAGACTTTTTTAAGGAACTCATTATTCGGAACAATGATTACTGGGTTGCACTTTCTATTGTACCTATTGTTCTTCTTGCTAATTTATTTTTAGGAATTTATCATAATCTTGCTGTATGGTATAAACTAACAGATAAAACCAGAATTGGAATGTACATTTCCATTTTTGGAGCTATCATTACAATTTTATTCAATGTTATCTTAATTCCGGTTCTTGGTTTTGTAGCTGCGGCCTGGGCAACTTTAGCAGCTTATGGAAGTATGGCTATTATTTCCTATTTTCTTGGTAGAAAATACTACCCTGTACCATACAATGTTAAAAAAATCATGTTTTACCTGTTGATGTCTACCGGTTTTTCCATAATTTCCTTTGAGTTTTTTAGGGAAAACTATATTGTAGGTTCAATCTTCATTTTAGGGTTTCTGATTATAGCTTTTATAATTGAAAGAAAGCAATTAAAACAAATTATTCATTTATAGTCAATAGGATTAAAATGACTTTTAAATTAAATAAATGCAAGTAAAGATCATCAATAAATCGGCACACAAACTGCCGCATTACGAAACTGAAGCTTCAGCAGGAATGGACCTTAGAGCCAATATTTCTGAAGCTGTTACGTTAAAACCATTAGAGAGAACTATCGTTAAAACCGGACTTTTAATTGAACTTCCGGTAGGTTACGAAGCCCAGGTGAGACCACGAAGTGGTCTGGCCGCTAAAAAGGGAATCACGGTATTAAACGCACCTGGCACCATAGATGCAGATTACCGTGGGGAAATAGGCGTAATTTTGGTGAACTTATCTAATGAAGAATTCACTATAGAAAATGGCGAACGTGTAGCTCAAATGGTGATTGCTAAACACGAACATATTTCCTGGGAAGAAGTCGATACGCTAGAAGAAACCACTCGTGGCGAAGGTGGTTTTGGAAGCACAGGAAACAAATAAAAATATAATTTAATCGGTGAATGCCGGTTGTGCGGAAAATTAATATGAATATCGATTTTCAAGGATTGAAGATCACAAAAACTAAATAAATGAAGATTATAGTTCCCATGGCGGGTCGTGGTTCACGACTTCGTCCTCATACGTTAACAGTACCAAAACCTTTAATTCCCGTAGCTGGAAAGCCAATCGTGCATCGTTTGGTAGAAGATATTGCAAAGGTTCTTGACCAACCAATAGACGAGATCGCTTTTATTTTGGGCGATCCTGCTTTTTTCGGAGATGATATCGTAGAAAGTTTAGAAGGCCTGGCAAAAAGCTTAAATGCAAAAGCTTCTATTTACCGCCAGGATCAACCCTTGGGAACCGGTCACGCTATTATGAGCGCCAAGGAATCCCTTTCTGGCCCCGCAGTTGTAGCTTACGCTGACACCTTGATAAAAGCTGATTTTAAACTTGACAAGGATGCCGATGCGGTGATCTGGACTAAAAAAGTAGCTAATCCCGAAGCTTTTGGGGTGGTAAATCTTAATGAGAAAAACGAGATTATAGAGTTGGTTGAAAAGCCAAAAGAATTTGTAAGTGACCAGGCAGTAATTGGTATTTACTATTTTAAAGATATTGTGGTTTTAAAAGAGAAGCTGGAAGAAGTGCTTAATGAAAACCTGATGCATGGAGGCGAATACCAAATTAATGATGGTATTAAGAAAATGATGGCCGAAGACAGAGTCTTTAAGACCGGAACCGTAGATGAATGGATGGATTGCGGAAACAAAAAAGTAACCGTAGAAACCAATGGCAGAATGCTGAATTTTCTGCACCAGGATGGTGAAAAATTGATTTCAGATTCTGTGAAGATCACTAATTCTGAAATTACCGAACCTTGTTATATTGGTGAAAATGTAGAGCTGGTAAATGCTAAAATAGGACCTAATGTTTCAATAGGCGATGGGACTAAAATTACTGATGCTGAAGTGAAGAATAGCTTAATTCAAACTTTTGCGGAAGTGAGAAATGCAAAATTGGATAACGCGATGATCGGAAATTTTGCGAAATTTGACGGGAACTTTACCCAAATTAGCATTGGAGATTATTCAACTTTAGAATAAGCTTATTTAAGAGGTTGTTTGAAGAATTTTTAAGATTGTCATCCTGAATTTATTTGAGAGCTTGCCCCGAAATTTTTCGGGGATCTAATTTATTGTTTGTCAAAACATATTAGAAGCTGAAACCGGTTCAGCTTGACGAAACCCGATTTTTTAAACAACCTTTTTATTTCAATTTTATCCTGAAAATTATTTATGAAAAAGTACTTCTTCATTATTGCTATGCTTTCAGGAGCTTTGTTTTCATTTCAGGTAAGTTTTGCCCAGGAAAAAGAAGTGGTCCTTGAAGATGTAAATCAAGATGATCTTGGGAATGTAACCGACGAATTTCAGGAACAATTCTTTGAGGCCTTAAAACAAAAGGGCATTGAGAATTACGAAAAAGCCATACTTGCATTAGAAGAATGCCAAAGACTGGAACCAAATAATCCGGTGGTATATTTTGAAATGGCCAGAAATTACAATGAGTTAGAGAATTATGACAGGGCGATTGCAAATCTTGAAAAGGCTCACCAATTAGCGCCTAAAAGGGAAGATGTTCTAGATCAACTTTATAAGACCTATACAAGGGCAAAGCAATATGATAATGCTATCGAAACCTTATTGAAATTACTGAGTTTTGACGAAGATTATAAAGAAAGGCTTGCTAATATTTACCTGTTAAACCGGCAATTTGATGAGGCGCTTCAAACTATAGATGAATTGGACGAGCAGGAAGGGCCCAATACTTACCGAAATAAATTACGAAGGCAAATCTACGCCCGCACCGGCGACACTGCCGCGCAAATAGAGAACCTGGAACAGGGAATTGCCAATAATCCTGAAAACGAACAGAATTACCTCAATCTCATTTATATCTATAGCGATATGGGAGATGACGAACAGGCTTATAATACCTCTTTACAATTGCTGGAAGCTAATCCGGGATCTACCTTAGTGCATCTGGCATTGTATAAATTTCACCTTGAAAGAGAAGAACCGCAGGAGGCTGTTAATTCAATGAAAATTGTTTTTGAAAGCGAAGAAATTGATGCCGAATCGAAATTTAAAGTGCTTAATGATTTTCTGATTTTTGTAGATAACAATCCCGAATATGAAGAAGATTTAATGCAGGTAAGCAAAATGCTTAGCGAACGTGAAAATGCTCCAAAACTCTACAGCCAATTAGGTCAGTATTATATGAAACGTGGTGAACTTGAAGACGCCTTGAGTTTCTTTAAGGCCGGCCTCGCAGAAAATACTGAGGATTTTCAGTTAGTAAAAAATACTATTTTTCTTCAATTAGAGTTAGAAAAGTATAAAGAGGCCCGGGATTTGAGTAAGGAAATGCTAGAGGTATTTCCGGCGCAGCCTGTTTTGTTTTTGTTACAGGGCATTGCACTAAACCAATTGGAAGAGTATCGTGAAGCTATAGAAATACTTACATTTGGCCTGGATTACCTGATTGATAACCCAAGAATGGAAATTGATTTTTACACGCAATTAAAAATGGCCTACAAAGAACTGGGAGAAGAAGAAAAATCGGCCGAATTTTCGCGTAAGGTCGAAGCTTTAATAAAAGAAATAGAATAGATGTATAGAAAGATTTTAGGAGTAGTGTTATTAAGCCTTTTTATTGTTTCCTGCGGAAGCCGGAAGGGAGTTAAAGGAATTGCTACTAAAAATGCTGAAGCCGCAAACATTATAGAAAGTCACTATAACTCTGAAACCAGCTTTACCACACTTACCGGTAAGTTAAAAACGGTTTATCAAAACGAAGATCGTACACAATCGGTTAATTTGAGTTTTAGAATGGAGAAAGATAAAGCGATTTGGATGAGTGCTTCGGTACTGGGATTTCCAGTTGCTAAAGCCTATATCACGCCTTCTCGGGTAAGTTATTACGAAAAGGTGAGTCAAACTTATTTTGACGGTGATTTTCGGTTGCTAAGTGATCTTTTAGGTACTCCATTAGATTTTCAAAAACTTCAGAATTTACTCATAGGTCAGGCAATTTATGATCTTAGAGAAGAGGAATTTGAATTTTCCCAAACCGCAAAAGGCTTTCAATTTATGCCTTCAAATGGTGGATTAATAAAAAAAATGTTTCTGTTGAATCCTAAAAACTTCAAAACCTCTGCTCAGCAGCTGGCGCAAACTAAAGAAAATAAAAGTGTGACCGTAACTTATTCTGATTACCAGGAAGTGGAAGGAAAGATTTTTCCGGAAGAAATAAGTATTATTGCCAATGAGGCCGGAAGCAGCACAAAAATTGAACTTACTTACCGCTCACTGGAATTTGACAGGGGAGATCTCAGCTTCCCATTTGATATCCCATCAGGTTATGAAGAAATTAGTTTATAATGAAGATTAAGAAGTTTTCTGGATTATTATGCTGTTTTATATTCTTGCTGCTTTCCGCGGGAAATTTGTCAGCTCAAACAACTCGAGAAAGCCTCGAGAAAAAACGGGTAGAACTTCGGAATGAGATCCGTAGAATAAATGAGCTAAGAAGCAGTAATAAACAAAAGGAGCGTTCGGTTTTAAGTCAGGTAGAAGACCTGGATCAACAAATAAGAAGTACAGAAAATTTAATAAAAGTAACCAACCAACAGGCCAATCTTCTAACCAATCAAATAAACGCGAATACCAATAAAATTTCCAGGCTTAGGGAAGAACTGGAGCAGCTTAAAGAAGATTATGCAAGGATGATCGAGAAATCTTACAAAAGCAAATCTTCGCAGAGTAGGATAATGTTTCTATTGTCTTCCGAGAACTTTTTGCAGGCTTATAAACGACTGCAGTATATGAAACAGTATACCAATTATCGCAAGCAGCAAGGAGATGAAATTAAAGTGAGAACTGAAGAGCTGCAGGAACTCAATGCCGATTTAGCCGATCAAAAAGAAGCTAAGGATGCGCTTATTGCCGAAAACAGGCAAACCAGAACTCAACTGGAAAAGAACAAGAAAGCACAGCAGGATTTGATGCAGAATATTAGAAGTAAAGAAGGTGAATTCGCTGCACAGATTAGACAAAAACAACAGGAGATCAATAAAATAGATGCGCAAATTGAGAAAATGATTCGTGAGTCTATTGCAAAATCTAACGAAGAAAGCGGCTCTACCGAAAGAAATGTTTATGAATTAACTCCCGCTGCAAAAGCACTCGCGGCAGATTTTGTAAAAAATAAAGGCCGTTTGCCATGGCCGGTGAGATCTGGCGTGGTTACTTCCCGTTTTGGCAGGCAGCCGCACCCGGTGGTGAAATCTATTAGCATAAATAACAACGGGGTAAATATCGATACCGATTCTGGTGGAAAAGCGCGCGCTGTTTTTAATGGTACTGTGAGTGAAGTTCAGGTGCTAAAAGGAGCTAATAAAGCGGTTATGGTAAGGCACGGAGATTATATTACCATTTACGATAACCTTGAAAAAGTTTATGTGAAAAGAGGAGATGTAGTGAGTACAGGGCAGGAGCTTGGTGCTGTGGCGACCAGCCGCACCTCAGGAAAAACTACTTTGCACTTTTTGATCTATAAGAATATGCAAAAGATGGATCCGGCAGATTGGATTCTGGAAATGTAGTTTCTCCACGCAACCTTTATCGTTTTTTTGCATCTTAATAGTATAACCCTGGCCTATGAAAAAAGTAGTACTTCTTTTTAGTTTGGTTTTACTTGTAAGTTGTTTCGATCATAGCGTTTCGGTGGTTGGTGATAAAAGAATGCAGGTTTCAGGAAATATTCTTGATGCCCAAAATACACCTTTAGGAAACATCAATGTTATCGCTTCGGGCTCTGAAAGTACTATTATAAATGCCTGGCCTGAAGAGATCCTGGGCGAGGGTTTTACCAATGCATCCGGGGAATTTTCTTTTGTGAGTTTAGATACCGATAATAGTTTTTATGGTATAAGTATAAATCACCCAGATCACCAGGACTACGATATTGACTACGCCACTTTACATTTTTTAGACTCTATAGGATCGCGTGGAAATTCTTTTGAGCTTGTAAATATAAAACTGCCTAAAACACAAAGGTTTGAACTTAAGATTGAAAATACTACCGCGAGAGAAGATACCTTGTTTTATAGATTTACATATCCGGCTACCGAGGTTTATCAGGGATTAAATAGTAATTCCTTTGATGAAAATTCTTTTCGGTTTCAAACAGAAACAGAATATTGGAATCGTTTATTACCTGGGGAAGATGAAATAACCATTGTAACTCCAACTCTAGCGAATAGCAGTATTCAGTTTAAATATAAATTTAGCGCTGAAGCGGTTTACGATACAATAAATGTTGAGATAACTCCTGAAAACCCGGTTTATGAATTCAACTTTTAAACTTTTTCTATTCGCTATTCTATTTCCGCTTTCGTTAACTGCGCAAGATAGTATCCCCGAACCACATCCAAATCAATATGTAGCTACAGATCCTGAAACCGTATTTTTTGTCGGAGAATTTTTTAGAGGTTATAGTGTAAATAATTCCAGTTGGGAGAACTATTCTCAATTAGGTTTTGGCCTGGATTTTAATTGGTTTGTATTACCATTCTTGACAATTGGTGGAGAATATAGCCTTATGGGTGGAAATTTAAAAGGAGAGGACATCAATAATACCGGAGCAGTGAAAGGTATTACCAGTCATTATTTGGGACTTCATCTTGGTTATTATCACGCTTTTAATAAAGAATGGAACTTACATACCTTGGCCGGTTTTGGGGAGGTTAATAATGTAAACCGAGCCCCGGATTCTCGTTTTACCGAAGATGGGAACAGTTTAATTTTGCGAAGCGAGTTAGGATATCGGTTTGATAAAACCGCCGCGATTTTCATCAAAGCTACATTGCGCTGGGACAGAATGGACATTGATACTCCGCCAACTCTCGACGATTATTTCAATAAGCAAAGTTTTTTGCTGCTTGGCTTTGGGGTGAGGCTTCATCTACAAAACCCGAATGGCTAGCTCTCAAATAAAGCTTTGAGTTCTGTAGCTTCATTAGGCTTCATTTTTCCTGCAAGTACCAGGCTAAGTTGCTTTCTTCTTAAAGCTGCTTCATAGCGCTCTTTTTCCAGCTCTGTTTCGGGATCTAAAGGAGGAACGGCAACAGGAGAACCGGTTTCGTCCACAGCTACAAATGTGTAGATGGCTTCATTGGCCTTAGAGCGGTTTCCGCTTTCGCGATCTTCCACCCAAACATCAATAAAGATCTCCATAGAAGATTTAAAAGCCCTGGAAACTGCAGCTTCTACCGTTACCACACTTCCCAAAGGAACAGCCTTATTAAAGGCTACGTGATTTACCGAGGCGGTAACCACAATACGGCGACTGTGCCTTCTTGCAGCAATGCTGGCAGCACGATCCATCCTGGCAAGTAACTCACCACCAAATAGATTGTTTAGGGGATTGGTTTCACTGGGTAAAACCAAGTCGGTTAAAGTAGTTCTGGATTCTTCTGGGTGTTTTGCCTGCATTTTGCCAATTTTTGGCAAAAATAAGGTGCTTTGGGCAATTTACAGCTTAAAGAACTATTAAAGTTCCTGAACTAATAGCCACGCAGCTTCATTGATGGATTTTACTTCACGCAACATATTTATGGCGTCTCGTCTTTTTTCGTGACTGGCATAAACTACCTGGTGCAATCCGTATTTGTTCTCGCCAAGAAGATGAGCTTTAAAACCTTCTTTTCTAAGCTCAGCAACTTTGGTTTTCGCATTTTCTTCTACACGGAATGCCCCGGCTACAATATGATAGTTTCCGGTTTGTTTAGCTACGTTAAAAGTAACTGCAGGTAAAGGATTATCAATAACAAAAGTAGCCTGCTGAATTTGCTCCTGGAGTTGTTCCTGGGCTTGTTGTTGCTCGGCTATATTGTGTTTAGAAACCTGGCTGCTGTAGATGTTTAATCCTGCAAAGCCAGAAATTCCTAAAGCAATAAGACCTATAGCGGCATATTTAAGATAAGCAGGAGTTTTTCTTCTTCTTTCAGGGGTAAATAGGATAGGAGCTTTTTCTTCCAGCTCTTCCACTTGCTTCTTATAAGTTTCGCGGCTAATTGCTGAAGTTTTAAAGCTATCCAGTCCAAAAGAATCGGTTAGATAATTTACGTGCTCAAAAGGTTCAAACTGAAGTTTTTCTTCCGAATAAAAGAAACGTCCAATATTTTCAAGTTCAACCTTACCATCCTCTTTAAATGATTCTTCCAGTTTTTCTACAAATTCAGCAATCATATTTACCGAAGTAGTGTAAGATACTTTTTGCGCTGCAGCAATATAGTTTGCCAAAAGCCCATCGTTCTTTCTTAATTGCGAATTAAAAGAAACCACTTTTTTGGGTGGATGGAAAGTTTGGGTGTCTTTGTCTATAAATGCCGGTTCTTTTTGGGATAAAAAAGCCCCAAAGCCTGGCAGAATTACGCATTCGTAACGATAAAGTAAATCCTGGATGTAGTTAGCTATCTTCATTGCCGCAAAAATAAGGGGTTATTTTATTCCTCCTAAAGTTACCTAAAGAAATTTTATTAACAAATCTTTTTTTCTGTAATTTTAATGAAAATCCAATTATGTCTTCTGAAGAATTACAGTATGTCCTGGCCTTGCAACATATTCCAAATCTGGGAGATACACTTGCTAAGAAATTGATTAGGCATTTTGGATCGGCTAAAAATGTATTGCAGCAGAAAAAGCAGAATTTATTAAAAATAGATGGGATTGGTGGCTACCGTTTACGCGATTTTTTTGATGCTACTCATCTTAAAGCCGCAGAGGAAGAATTGAAATTCATTGAAAAGAATCAGATAAAAGTACTTTATTTTAAAGATCAGGATTATCCCGATAAGCTAAAGCATTGCATAGATGGCCCGGTGGTACTTTTCCAAAGAGGGAATATCAATTTAAAAAACCAAAAAATTATTAGTGTTGTGGGTACGCGTAAGATCACCCAAAGCGGTGTGGCTTTTTGCGAAAAATTTATCGAAGAATTGAGTCCGTTAAACCCTGTAATCGTTTCTGGCTTCGCCTATGGAGTTGATATTACCGCACAAAAGGCAGCAGTGGCCAATAAATTGCAGAATATAGGTTGCCTGGCACATGGTTTAAATCAAATTTATCCAAAAGTGCATCAGAAATATGTAGCCTCAGTAGAAGAGCACGGCGGGTTCTTTACCGATTTCTGGAGCAGTGACAAATTTGATAGGAATAATTTCTTAAAACGAAACCGAATCATCGCCGGTCTAAGCGAAGCAACTGTAGTGATAGAAAGTGCTGAAAAAGGTGGTTCGCTGGTTACTGCAGATATTGCAAATTCTTATAACCGGGAAGTCTTTGCTGTGCCGGGAAGGCCTTCAGACAAATTGAGTAAAGGCTGTAATGATCTTATAAAATCTCAAAAGGCCCATTTATTGAATTCTGCAGCAGATTTGATCTATATGCTCAATTGGCAACCGGAAGAATCAGCGAAACCGGTACAAAAACAACTGTTTGTAGAGCTTGATGAGGAAGAAAATAATGTGTTAGATTTTCTGCAAAAGGAAGGGAAAGCCCAGTTAGATAGCATTGCAATAAACTGTAACTTTCCCTCTTATAAAGCTGCGGGTATTTTAATTAATATGGAATTAAAAGGCGTGGTACGCCCATTACCCGGTAAATTATTTGAATTGATCTAGTAACCTACTTTTTTCCTTACCCTGTTTATAACCTCATTAGCTACATTTCTGGCTTTTTCGGCACCTACTTCCAGGGCTTTGTCAATCTCTTCCAGGTTATTCATATAATATTCATACTTTTTTCTGGGAGTTTCAAACTGCTCTAGAAGCAATTCGTATAAAGCTTGTTTAGCGTGCCCGTATCCAAAGCCACCCGCTTCATAATTCTTGCGCATTTCTGCTATTTGTGCTTCGGTAGCCACTAATTTGTAAAGTGCAAAAACATTACAGATATCAGGATCTTTTGGTTCTTCCAAAGGTGTGCTATCGGTGTCAATAGCCATAATTTGCTTCCTTAGTTTTTTATCGGTTACAAAGAGGTTTATGGTATTGCCTTTAGATTTGCTCATTTTGGCGCCATCGGTTCCAGGAACGTACATGGTGTTTTCCTGAACTTTCGCTTCAGGAATTACAAAAGCTTCGCCCATTTTTGAATGAAAACGTGAAGCCACATCACGCGTGATTTCTAAATGCTGAAGCTGATCTTTTCCTACGGGTACAACTTCGGCATCATACAGTAAAATATCTGCTGCCATTAACATTGGATAGGTAAAAAGCCCGGCATTCACATCTTCTAATCTATCTGACTTATCTTTAAAAGAATGTGCTAAGGTTAAACGCTGATAAGGAAAAAAACAGCTTAAATACCACGAAAGCTCTGCCGTTTGCGGGATATCACTTTGGCGATAAAAAACGGTTTTTTCAATATCTATACCACAAGCAAGCCAGGTTGCCGCTACAGAATAGGTGTTGTTTCTTAAAGTTTCGGCATCTTTTATTTGGGTTAGCGAATGCATATCTGCAATAAAAATAAAAGAATCGTTATTGGGTTTATTGGCCATTTCTATAGCCGGTAAAATTGCTCCCAATAAATTTCCCAAGTGTGGAGTTCCTGTACTTTGTACTCCTGTAAGAATTCTGGACATCTGCTTTTTCGGTTTTCTGCAAAGGTAATTTTTTTACCGAATTCCCTCGGTTCAATTTAGTACTTTTGGCTTCTATGAACATCCTACGCACAATACTTACTATTTTATGGCGAATCTGGTTTTATATTTTACTCGTATTACCAATTTTAGTAATGTTTCCGGTGCTTGTTGTATTTTCTTCGGCAGAAAGGCTTTATCCTAAATATTATATTTGTGCCCGTATTTGGGCTAAATGTATCTTATACGGAATGGGTTTTTATCCTGAAATTAAAAGGATGCAGCAACTTGATCCGAAGAAGAATTATATGTTAGTGGCTAATCATACTTCTATGATAGATATTATGATGATGCTGGTGATCATTAAACAGCCATTTATTTTTGTAGGGAAAAGGGAGCTTGCTAAAATTCCTGTTTTTGGATTTTTCTACCGAAAAACAAATATAACCGTAGATAGAAATTGTGCAAAAAGTAAGCAGAATGTAGTAACTGAAGCTCGCCGAAGATTAGATATGGGAGAAAGTATTTGCATTTTTCCTGAAGGAGGTGTGCCTGGTGATAGATCTTTAGTTTTAGATTCTTTTAAAGACGGGGCTTTTAGATTGGCTATAGCTCATCAAATTCCAATAGTGCCCATAACCTTTTATGATAATAAAAAACGCTTTTCTTATAAATTCGTTTCCGGGGCGCCCGGGAAACTTCGCGTGAAAATTCATGAATTTATTACTACAAAAGGAATGCAACCTGCCGATAGAAAAAAATTAAGAAACCAAACGCACCAGGTGATTTTTGAAGAACTTACTAAGGATTTGGAGCAAAAAAATCCTTCAAAATAAAACTTCTGAAGGATTCTACTCCTTTCATAGGTGCTAAAAATTGAAACTTATCCCGGAATACACGCCAAAATAGAATGGGCGTACGCCTGGAGCATCATCAAAAGTATCTAACTGATACTTAAATATGGGTTCTAAATTCAACTGAAAACTATCGGTAAGTTTGTAATCTAACCCCACTCCTACATTGGTGCTGAAACTAACCTTATTGATATTGTTTGCTTCGCCAATTCTGGTGTTTTGATTATTGGTATTTACCTTTATACTATTTTCATCTAAAAACAGGCTGCTTCCGCCGGCAATTAGGTTAATACCAATTTTGCGATCTACAAGATTATATTCAATTTCTAGCGGAACTTCAATAAACCCAAACTGTTGATTGATTTCGCCGGGTAAGGCCATATTGGTGCCAGAGAAATTACTTCCGTCGCTATTTTCAAGCGAGCTGCCGGGAAGTCCCGATGGCGCGCTGTCTATTTGCACATTATCTGACTCGTAATCTATGGAACTAATACTATTAGGGTTTACAGTGGCAGAAAACATAATATCTTCTACATCGTAACTCATAGATACTTTAGAAATCCCACTCCTAATCTTTATTTTATCTGAAATAGCATAGGCCAAATTCATTCCATAAGCCATACTTACCTGCGAGCTGGTGTTGTTGCCTGCAAATTGCGGTGCTATCGTGCTTCCCTTTCCAATATTGTCATAAAAGACAGGAGCGGCAAAAGTGCTTAGGCGTAGTTTCTTTTTGGCTGTTTCTGCAATAAGATCTTCTTCTTTTTCCAGGTCTTTATCTTTTTCAATCTGGGCTAATTGCCGGGCTACTTCCAGGCTGTCTTTAGTTGAAATTTGTTTTTCTATTTCAGTTTTATTCGCTTCATTTTGAGCAATAGCTTCAGGCTTCTGCTGTTCGTTTTTTGAATTTGGATTGATGAAATCCTTATGTTGAATATTTTTTTCTTCGGAATTTTGATGATCTTCTCCCGCTATAGCTGAATTTTGCCCGCCTGATTCACCCGTAATTTGGTTCGCATTATTTTCTTTTTCAGTTGAAGTGGTTTGGGTCTTTTCGCTTTTAGAATTGATATTTTGAGAAGCTAAAGCTGAATTATTATTTGATGATGAGCTTTTTGAATCCTTAGATGTTGAATAAAATGTTTCATTCACATTATTTTTCAATATTTCTGAAGCATTGGTAAACTGTTCGTTTTTATTGATTTCTGGTAAATTTATTTGAGGTTTTGCATTTTCTTCCACTTCAAAAACAACTTGTGTCTCTGTGAAATTATTCTGGCTAAAGAAATAGCCGCCAAGCACCAGCGCTAGAACTGCGGCAACTCCGCCAAGTTTTATCCATAGCGGAATGATAAAAGGCTTTTTTCGATCTTTCTCCTTCAATTTGCCGGCAATATTATTCCATAACTCAGGACTTGGTTCTGGGGCAAAATCCCTGAACTTTTCCTGGTATAGCCGGTCTATGTTTTTTCTTTCTTTCATAGCGATTGCACCTTATTGTCGTTGAGGTGGTTTTCTATTTTAGACTTCAAAATATGCCTGGCACGAGCCAAATTAGATTTTGAACTTCCTACACTTATATTCAGCATTTCTGCAATCTCTTTGTGTGAAAATCCGTCTAGTGCATAGAGGTTAAAAATTTGCCGGTAACGTTCTGGCAAATCCTGAATACTTTCTAATAGAAAATCGGTTGTAATTTCTTCGTCATCAACTTCTATTTCTGGATCTTCCAGAAGGTTTTCATTAATGATCTCAAAATATTTCTCTTTTCGGTGCTTTTGTAGGGTAGTGTTTATGACAATACGTTTCATCCAGCCTTCAAAAGAACCTTTATCTTCATATTGGTTGATTTTATTGAAAATGGTGATGAAACCATCCTGCAAGTTGTCTTCAGCCTGCTGATAGTTATTAGAATATTTAAGGCACAGGCCAAAAAGTTTACCGGAGTACAGTCGGTAAAGCTTTTCCTGTGCCCTAATATCCTGTTTTTTACACTGATGTATGAGTTTTTCTAAACTCACTAACTTAGATTGTTATGTGTTAGTATTTTCTTGTGGTGTTGTTGGTCCTGGCTCTCCAACCGGAACATCAATAATTAAAAACTCTGCTTCTCCATCTTCATCTTCTCCCGTAAGTAATTTAAATTGGTAATTATTGTAATCTTCACTACTAATTCTTAAATCTGTTATAGTGCGACTATCAGTTAATTCTCCTTCTTCAGTACAGTCTGTAATATTTGCATCATATGAAGTTAATGCAGCGATTTCTATTACAAATGTAGAATCGGTTTCCTCAGCTATGTATTGATTGACGCTAAAATTAGAAAATTTGTGACACGCATTAGGTAGCTCATAAGCTACTTCTAAATCATAACTTTCACCAATTTCAAAATATTCCGGTAAATCAGTACCGGTAATTTCTGCGATCGCAAAATTTAAATTTGGGCCATCATCATCTGTCTCGCAACTGTAAAGACTTAGGACCAAAATCATTAACAAGGCAATTCTTTTCATTTTAAATTTGTTATTTAAGTGTTATCTATTTCATAGATGCAGTTTTATTGAAATGGTTGCGTGCCGAAACAAAAAAATCCCTTTTTTTAAGGGATTTTTAAGGCTTTGCTGTTATTTAATCTTGAGCTTAAGCTTCTTTAGCTATTTTAATAGCATTCTTTATTTTTTCTTCAAGCTCATCCATAAGGTCTGGATTATCTTTTAGTAGAGTTTTTACCGCATCACGACCCTGACCTAATTTGGTATCTTCGTAGCTAAACCAGGAACCGCTCTTTTTCACGATCTCATAATCAACCCCAATATCTATGATTTCTCCAATCTTAGAGATTCCTTCGCCATACATAATGTCGAATTCTGCGGTTTTAAATGGAGGGGCAACTTTGTTTTTCACCACTTTTACACGGGTTTTATTACCCATAACGTTACTATTGCTATCTTTTATTTGCGTAGAACGTCTAATATCTAAACGTACCGAAGCATAGAATTTTAAAGCGTTACCACCGGTAGTAGTTTCTGGGTTTCCAAACATAACCCCAATCTTTTCCCTTAACTGGTTAATAAAGATTACGGTACAATTTGTTTTACTAATAGAAGAGGTAAGTTTTCTAAGGGCTTGAGACATTAAACGGGCGTGTAATCCCATTTTAGAATCTCCCATTTCACCTTCAATCTCACTTTTAGGAGTAAGCGCAGCAACCGAGTCTATCACGATTATATCTATTGCTCCAGACCGGATTAAATTATCGGCAATTTCCAGCGCCTGTTCTCCATTATCTGGTTGCGAAATAATAAGGTTCTCTATATCTACACCGAGTTTTTCTGCATAAAAACGGTCAAAAGCATGTTCTGCATCAATAAAGGCAGCGATGCCTCCTTTTTCCTGAGCTTCAGCTATTGCGTGTAAAGTTAAAGTTGTTTTACCCGAAGATTCAGGTCCATAAATTTCAATAACCCTTCCTCGTGGATATCCTCCAACACCCATGGCTAAATCTAAACCTAAAGAACCGGTAGAAATGGCGTCTATGTCTACTACGGCCTGGTCACTCATCTTCATCACGGTACCCTTTCCGTAGGTTTTATCCATTTTATCCAGGGTAAGCTTTAAGGCTTTTAGTTTTGCTTCTTTTTCTTTATCGTTGCTCATAATTTGAATAATCTATTTAGAGAGTTGCTAAATTACTATAAGTTTTCCTGCATCACAATTTTATATGAACGGCTTTTGTATATTTACCTTATATGAAAGATTTAAAATACTGAAACAATTTTGCTGAGGTATTTTAATTTTTTGAATCAAATGCCTCGCTGTACTTGCAAAGAGGTAGTAAACCAAATAGAAATTTAAAAATTAACTCTGCCTATGAGATTTTTGAGAAAAAGTCTGGTTATGCCTGGTGGTTTTGATGCTTCAGCGATTATTTTGCTGAATGTGAGTTGCCGGGTAGACGGTGGCTAGAATTTTAAAATCTAATTTATGAAAGAAAGTAAAAAAGATTACAAACCGAATTAGCCACACAAAAAATGCCCTGGGAATTCAATTTTCAGGGCATTTTTTCTTCCTTGAATTTTAAACGTATCTTTGCAAAAAATTTCTTTAACCTTAACTAATTAGTATAGCATGCAACTGTACAATAAATTAAGCGCTAAAGAGAGGGAAACACTTATAGACGAAGCGGGAGAAGACCGTTTAACGCTCTCTTTTTATGCCTACGCCAAAATTGGCAATCCACATTTATTCAGAAATCATCTTTTTATCGCCTGGGACCAAATGGATGTGCTTGGCCGCATTTATGTTGCGCACGAGGGTATTAATGCCCAACTTTCTGTTCCGGCAAAACGATTTGAAGAATTTAAAGAATTTATAGACAATATCTATTTTCTTGAAGGCGTAAGACTAAATATCGCTATTGAACACGATGCCAAAGCTTTTTTAAAGCTAAAGGTTAAAGTTCGTGATAAAATAGTAGCTGACGGACTTAATGATAGCACTTTTGATGTTACCAATAAAGGGGTGCACGTAGATGCTTTAAAATTCAACGACCTTATTAGCGACCCTAATACTGTATTGGTAGATATGCGTAACCATTATGAAAGTGAAATTGGTCATTTTCAGGGAGCCATCAAGCCAGATGTAGATACATTTAGGGATTCTTTGCCAATTATAGAGAACGATCTCAAAGATTATAAAGAAGATAAGAACCTGGTGATGTATTGTACCGGTGGTATTAGATGTGAAAAGGCCAGCGCATATTATAAGCACAAAGGGTTTAAAAATGTGTATCAGCTGGAAGGCGGAATTATTGAATATGCCCGCCAGGTTGAAAAGCAAAAACTAGAGAACAAGTTTATAGGTAAGAATTTTGTTTTTGATCATCGCCGTGCCGAACAAATTTCAGGAGATGTGATCGCAAATTGTCACCAGTGCGGAAAAGCTTGCGATACCCATGTAAATTGCGCTAATGAAGCCTGTCACTTACTGTTTATTCAGTGTGAGGAATGTGCCAAAAAAATGAATAATTGTTGTTCTACAGATTGCATGGAGATTGCAGCATTGCCTTACGAAGAGCAAAAAGCCCTAAGAAAGGGAAAAGGAAACAGCAATAAAATATTCAAAAAAGGGCGTTCTGAGGTTTTAAAATATAAAAGTTAACACAGCGTTCTTAAAAGGGAGTGCCAATTAATATTGGTATATTTACCTTTTTAGAATCTCAATATAAACCCAAAAGTCTGCAAATTAGTTTGCAAGACTTACAACATATAAATATTTATGGCTTGTAGCAGTTGCTCAACCAAAGACGGTCAGCCAAAAGGATGTAAAAATAACGGAACCTGTGGCACAGATTCCTGTAATAAACTTTCTGTATTCGATTGGCTTTCAAATATGTCTATGCCTAACGGTGTAGAACCTTTTAATTATGTAGAAGTTCACTTTAAAAACGGAAGAAAACACTTTTTTAAAAATACCGAAAACCTTAGCCTGAGTATGGGAGATGTAGTAGCTGTAGAAGCTTCTCCCGGCCACGATGTGGGAATGGTAAGCCTTACCGGAGAATTGGTAAGGGTGCAAATGAAGAAGAAAAAAGTAAAAACCGATAGCGAAGAAGTTTTAAAGATATACCGAAAAGCCACCCAAAAAGATATTGATGTTTGGGAAGAAGTTCGCGGCAGGGAAGAAGCGATAAAGAAACGCGCTCGTGAAATCGCAATTCGCCTTAATCTTAGCATGAAGATTAGCGATATCGAATTTCAGGGGGATGCTTCAAAAGCAACTTTTTATTATACAGCAGATGATCGCGTAGATTTCCGTCAGTTAATCAAGGAATTTGCCAGGGAATTTAATACGCGTATAGAAATGCGCCAAATAGGTTTAAGGCAGGAAGCTGCCCGCCTTGGCGGAATTGGTTCTTGCGGGCGGGAACTTTGTTGTTCTACCTGGCTTACAGATTTTAGATCGGTAAGTACTTCTGCAGCGAGATATCAGCAATTATCCTTAAATCCGCAGAAATTAGCGGGACAATGCGGAAAGTTAAAATGTTGCCTTAACTACGAGCTGGATTCTTACCTGGAAGCTTTAAAAACATTTCCAAGAACAGATACTAAGCTTTTCACCAAAAAAGGAACTGCAGTTTGCCAAAAAATAGACATTTTTCAAGGCGTACTCTGGTATGCCTATGAGGGTGAATGGATGAACTGGCATAAATTAACCGCAGAGCAGGCGAATAAAATTATAGCCTCAAATCGTAAGAAAGAAGATGTTGGCAGTCTTGAAGAGTTTGAAGTTCAGCTTCAAATTGAAGAGAAACCAGATTTTAATAATGTGGTTGGGCAGGATAGCTTAACGCGTTTCGATAAGCCCAAAGGTCAGCAAAAAAAGCACAAGTCAAAAAAACGAAGAAAACGTAAAGGAAAACCTTCTAAGAATGCGTAATGCCTGGTTATTTTTAATTTTTATTGGCGCCTTTGCCTTTTTTACTTCCTGCGATAAAAAGCGGGTATATGACGAATACAAACCTGTAAATGGCGGTTGGGACAAAGATTCTACCCTGGTCTTTAAATTGGGAAAATTAGACTCGCTACAAAATTATAACCTGTTTATAAACGTTAGAAATAATAAAGATTATAATTACAGAAATTTATTTTTAATTACCGAAATGCGTTTTCCGCAGGGGAAAGTAATTACCGATACCCTGGAATATGAGATGGCAGCGCCAGATGGAACCTGGCTTGGTACAGGTTTTGGTGATGTAAAAGAAAGTAAACTCTGGTATAAAGAAAATGTGAGTTTTACTGAACCCGGTGAATATAGGATTGCCATAAAACAGGCAATGCGTAAAAACGACCAGGTTGATGGAATAAAGAATTTAGAAGGAATTACCCACGTAGGTTTCAGGATAGAAAAAGACCTGCAATAATATTTTACATAAATGGCCGGAACAAAAAAGAAGCAGCAAAAGACCAAAACCAGTAAAAGGCCGTATATTATTGGATTTTGGACACTTTTTGGTATTGGATTATTAGCTGTAGTTTTAATTTTCTTAATGGCAGGCTGGGGCGCTTTTGGTAAGATGCCCGATTTTGAAGAGCTTGAAAACCCTGAAACTAATCTTGCTACCGAAATCTTCTCTTCAGATGGGGAAACTTTGGGAAAATATTATAGTGAAAACCGTACACCTATAAAATACGACGATCTTCCCGACCACCTGGTGGAAGCCCTTGTTGCTACTGAAGATGAACGTTTTTATAAACATGCCGGGATAGATGCAAAAGGAACAATTAGAGCTGCAGTTTACCTGGGAACAAGAGGTGGTGCGAGTACAATTACCCAGCAGCTTTCTAAATTATTATTTACAGAGCAGGTGTCCAATAATCCTTTTGCCAGGATCTTACAAAAGGTAAAAGAATGGATTATCGCTACCAGGTTAGAACGCCAGTACACCAAAGAGGAAATTATTACCATGTATTTTAATAAATACGATTTTGTGTACCAGGCAGTGGGAATTCGTTCAGCTTCAAAAATTTACTTCGGAAAAGAAGCTAAAGATCTTAATATAGAAGAATCGGCGGTATTGGTGGCGATGTTAAAAAATGCTGCGCTATACAACCCTGTGCGTAGGCCAGAACTTGTAAAACAGCGTCGTAACCAGGTTTTTGTTCAAATGCATAAAAATGGATATTTGTCTGAACAGGAAAAAAATTCTCTTCAGAAATTACCATTAAACCTCGATTTCTCTCCTGAAGGTCATGATGAAGGTATGGCAACCTATTTCCGTGTATACCTGCAAGGATTTATGAAAGACTGGATAGAAAAAAATCCAAAACCAGACGGAACAGAATACAGCCTTTATAGTGACGGATTAAAAATTTATACCAGCATAGATTCTAAAATGCAACAATATGCTGAAACTGCGGTGGAAAAACATATTTCACATCTTCAGAAAGAATTTGACAGGCAAAATAAAAATAATAAAACCGCTCCATTTCGGGATCTAGACCAGGGACAGATCAATAGTATTGTGAGAAGCGCGATGCAGCGCTCGGTAAGATGGAGGGAAATGGAGAATCAGGGGAAATCTGAAGAAGATATTCTGGCCTCGTTCGATAAAGAAACTGAAATGCGTGTTTTTTCCTGGGATGGCATAAAAGACACCATTATGACGCCTAAGGATTCTATTTTTTATTACAAAGGATTCTTACAGGCAGGCTTGATGTCTATGAGACCGCAAACCGGGGAAGTGAAAGCCTGGGTTGGTGGTACTAACTTTAAGCATTTTAAATACGATCACGTAAAACAGGGAAAACGCCAGGTAGGTTCTACCTTTAAACCTTTTGTCTATGCCACGGCAATAGACCAGTTAAAACTTTCTCCTTGTGATATGATGCCTAAGAACAGGTTCACTATAGAGCAGGGAAAATACGGCAACACCAAAGACTGGTCTCCAGCAAATTCTGACGGCGAATATGACGGGATGATTAGTTTAAAAAATGCACTGGCGAAGTCAGTAAATACTGTAACCGCCAGGCTAATTGATAAAACAGGTCCTGAACCGGTTATAGACCTGGTAAAAAAACTTGGAGTAGATACCGAAAACTTTTCAAGTGGTCCCGCGATTGCGCTAGGTACCGAAGATATGAGCCTTTTTGAAATGGTTTCTGCTTACAGCACTTTTGTAAATGAAGGGGTTTATGTGAAACCGGTAATTGTAAACCGGATTGAAGATAAAAATGGAACAGTTCTTTATCAACACGTTCCGCAAACCCGCGATGTACTTAACAAAGAAGCGGCTTATGTAACGGTAAACCTTTTAGAAGGTGTTACTCAATACGGCTCAGGGGTTCGTTTACGCGGGACTTACGCGAAAGAATTTGACCATTACAAACGTGGGGTAACCGGTTATCCCTATGATTTTAAGAATCCTATTGCCGGTAAAACCGGAACCACACAAAACCAAAGTGATGGTTGGTTTATGGGAATGGTTCCTAATTTAGTGACCGGCGTTTGGGTTGGTGCTGAAGATCGTGCGGTGCATTTTCCGAGTTTAACTTACGGTCAGGGAGCTACAATGGCGTTACCAATTTGGGGAATGTATATGAAAGATCTTTATGCAGATGAAGAACTTGATGTTTCCCAAGAAGCATTTCCAAAACCCGATAATCTTTCTATTGCGACAGACTGCGAGCAGTATAATCAGGAAAATCAATCTCAAACCGATAGTGTACCGGATGAACTTGATTTTTAAGCGCTATAGAGGCTTAAATTCCTCCAGGCGAATCTTGTAGTTTTAAAAAGTATATTCCTATTAATACCATCTGGTCGTGCGTCGTGGTTTTTGATTATTTAGCAAAATTTCTGCTTTATTTTTCAGGAAAATATAATCTGCAAGTCTAAAAGCATTGTAACAGCATTTTTATTTTCGTATTTTTCGGTAAAATTAAATACCGATGATTAGAAAAACTGTAGCGAATGTAAAGGATGCTTTGCAGGGCGTAGAAGATGGTATGACGTTTATGCTGGGAGGTTTTGGCCTTAGCGGTATTCCCGAAAATGCCATTTCAGAATTAGTTCGTCTTAATGTGAAGAACCTAACCTGCATTTCCAATAACGCCGGGGTAGACGATTTTGGCCTCGGACTTTTACTTCAAAAGAAACAAATAGATAAAATGGTTTCTTCCTATGTGGGAGAAAACGATGAGTTTGAGCGCCAAATGCTTAGCGAAGAGCTGGACGTAGAACTTATTCCGCAGGGAACATTAGCTGCGCGTTGCCAGGCTGCTCAACAAGGGTATCCGGCAATATACACACCTGCCGGTTACGGTACCGAAGTTTCCCAATTTAAGGAAACCCGTGAGTTTGATGGCAAAATGTACGTATTAGAAAAAGCTTTCAAAGCCGATTTTGCATTTGTAAAAGCCTGGAAAGGCGATAAAGCCGGAAACCTTATTTTTAAAGGGACCGCCCGTAATTTTAATCCGCTAATGTGCGGTGCCGCTAAAGTGACTGTGGCTGAGGTGGAGGAACTTGTAGAACCGGGAGAACTGGATCCAAACCAGATTCATATTCCGGGAATATTTGTGCAGCGCATTTTTGAAGGAAAAAATTACGAAAAATGGATTGAGAAGAGAACAGTTCGAAAAGTGAGTTAATGGTTAAAAGTGACCATTGAACAAAGAACCAATATTAAATAAACTATGATTTGAAGATTTGAAAATGTGATAATTTGAAGATGATTTATTGATTAAACGTTTTTACAAAATTGCCATAGCTTAGTAAAAATCGAAGGTTAAATGAATTAATTGCACTTTGGTTATGAGGAATGATAAAGATAATATTATAGTAAGCAAAACTTTTGATTTTGCGCTAAAGATTATCGATTATTCGGAAAAATTGAGATCAAATCATAAATACGAAATGTGTTCTCAACTCTTTAAAAGTGGTACCTCAATTGGAGCAAATGTTTGGGAAGCCCAAAACGCTGAAAGCAATGCTGATTTTATTCATAAGTTTAAAATATCAGCTAAAGAAGCCGATGAAACTAACTATTGGCTAAAACTTTGTAAAGCATCAAAACATCTTCCAAATCCAGATGAAGAACTTTTTTCAGAATTAACCTCTATTACAAGGATAACTTCAAAGATTATAAGTTCGTCTAAAAGACGTTAAACAGAATTTTCAAATCAGCAAATAGTCAAATTTTCAAATTGAATTATGTTAGACAAAGAAGGAATAGCAAAACGTATTGCCAAAGAGGTGAAAGATGGGTATTATGTGAATTTGGGAATTGGAATTCCTACCCTCGTTGCCAATTTTGTACGCGATGATATAGAAGTAGAATTTCAGAGTGAAAACGGAATCCTGGGAATGGGACCATTTCCATTGGAAGGAGAAGAAGATGCAGATCTTATTAATGCTGGAAAACAAACTATAACTGCACTTCCCGGTGCGAGTTTCTTTGATTCAGCAATGAGCTTCGGGATGATTCGCGGTCAGCACGTAGACCTAACCATTTTAGGAGCTATGGAAGTTGCCGAAAATGGTGATATTGCCAACTGGAAAATTCCGGGGAAAATGGTGAAAGGTATGGGCGGCGCCATGGATCTTGTGGCCAGTGCCGAAAATATTATCGTAGCGATGATGCATACCAACAAAGCAGGTGATTCTAAATTGCTTAAAAAGTGCTCCCTGCCTTTAACCGGCGTGGCTTGTGTGACTAAAATTGTAACTAACCTTGCGGTTATTGAAGTTACTAAAGACGGTTTTAAACTGCTGGAGAGAGCTCCCGGTGTGAGTGTAGAAGAAATTCAAAAAGCTACTGAAGGAAAATTGCTTGTAGAAGGCGAAATTCCTGAAATGGATATATAATAGTAAGTACTTTGAGACTCTACATTTAGAGTCTCAAAGTACTTACTATTTTTTTTTAGATATCTAAAAACGAGGTGGAAGTTTCCTTAATATTGATAAGAAAATCAATAGCCTCATCGCGATCAATTATTTCTCCTCTCGAATTAGCCTGCGAAAAGTATTTATACCAGCCAACCCGATCTAAATTATCTTCAAGCATTTTCACTTCTTCTTTAGAAGGCATTTTCCAGACCGTTATATATCTATAATCACTACGGTAAGGAGTGTGCTCATCATTACGGGCCCAGCCCATATTTTCTACACCTCGAGATTTCATCTCTTTAATGCGTTCTTCCATATTTGTGAAAACCTGACGACGTTCTTCAACGCTAAGTTTTATCCATTGATGGGTAACATTCCACATTTCAATATACAAATACATAACAACAAAATTTATCGGTTATATTCTAAAGTTAGTAATTATTTGGTGGATAATTCTTTAGCTCAGGTTAAAATGATTAAAGATATGATAAGACTCATAAATTTTAAAGGCTTATACGCTAACCACTTCTGATGCTTCTAATAATTTTTCCTGGCGTAGTTTTAAAATAACCTGTGCAATGGCAAGTACATCTTTTTCACAGTAGCTAACAATACGATCCAGATCTTTATCAAGGTAGAAAACGTTTCTTACGTCACTACCTGAAATATCATCTTTAGGAGAAGGAATTTTTAACACATTGGTCAATAATTTTAAAGATGTAAAGTGTTTGTAATCTCCAAATTTCCATAACTCCAAAGTGTCCAAATGTGGTACTTCCCAGGGCTTTTTTCCAAACAAGTTTAGTTTAAGAGGTAATGGAAGATTATGAATTAGCATTCTGCGTGCAATGAAGGGAAAATCGAATTCCTTGCCGTTGTGAGCGCAAAGTAAATGCAGAGGTTTTGAAAAATGTTCTTTTAATAATTCTGAAAATTGTTGGAGTAGAGTTTTTTCTTCATCTTTAAAAGTGGTTAGTCTAAAAGTTCTCTCGCCATTTTTAAAGCTGAAAAAACCAACCGAGATACAAACAATCTTGCCAAACTCTGCCCAAATTCCGGCACGATCATAAAACTGTTCTGCAGTAAATTCGTCTTTGCGCTGGTATTGTGTTTTTTCTTCCCAGAGTGACTTCTTTTCTTCAGAGAGATCATTGAAACTTTCGAATTCAGGCACGGTTTCAATATCGAGAAAGAGAATATGCTCTAGCCTAATTGTTTGCAACATCGTTTAGCATTTTATAAGTCTCATCAATATACTTATAGAAATCGGGCGCGTGCTCTTCGTCTTTATCTTTTTTAATCAGGTTTTCCCCCAATCTTACAATAATTAGATCGTCTTCGGGAATAACGATAACATATTGACCGTGAATACCACGCATATAGAAAATATCTTTGTCTTTATAATCGCTTAACCAAAATCCGTATCCATATTGCGGACTGTCTTTAAACCTTGGCTGAGTAGATTGCTTAACAAATTCGGGGCTCAATAGCTGTTTGCC